>Ga0209631_10000460_pt1 | contig 55294 bp, 47 predicted proteins | sample COG_08_FD_184752 | JGI IMG/M metagenome (GOLD analysis project Ga0209631, IMG submission 184752) | Pelagic Microbial community sample from North Sea - COGITO 998_met_08 (SPAdes) (version 2) | ecosystem: Environmental > Aquatic > Marine > Neritic zone/Coastal water | place: Helgoland, sampling... | reverse complement strand
TTTTTTTTTTTCTATTATTAAATTAGATTAGTATTATAAAATGGGAGGCGGTCTATTACAATTAGTTGCTTATGGCGCACAAGATGTTTATTTAACTGGTAATCCTCAAATTACCTTCTTCAAAGTAGTTTATAGAAGACACACTAACTTCGCTCTAGAATCTATACAACAAACTTTCAATGGTTCTGTTGGATATGGCAGTAGAGTAACTGCCACTATTTCTAGAAATGGTGATTTAATATCAAGAGCTTATTTAGTTCTAGGAGTTGGTTCTGCTGTAACTAAATTATGTAACTATTTTGGTTTAAGAGTTATAAAACATGCTGAAGTCGAAATTGGTGGTCAAAGAATAGATAAACATTATTCGGATTGGATGTATATCTGGAATGAATTAAGTATGCCTGTTGGCAAAAAAGAAGGTTATTTTGAAATGATTGGTGGTGCGGGTGGTGATTTGAAAGACAAATCATTATATGTGCCATTAGAATTCTGGTTCTGTAGAAATATTGGTTTAGCGTTACCTTTAATTGGTTTACAATATCATGAAGTTAAAATTAATATACAATTTGAAGAAGCGTTAAATGTTTTAAATAATGGTGTTACTGCTAGTAATGCTGGTAATTTAACTGCTTCTTTATGGGTAGATTATATCTATTTAGATACTGATGAAAGAAGAAAATTCGCTCAATCTTCTCATGAATATTTAATTGAACAATTACAATTCACTGGTCGTGAATCCGCTTCTAACAAAATCAAATTAAATTTCAACCATCCTGTTAAAGAATTAGTATGGGTTGTGCATAACCCTGACCAGACCCAAGTCACTGGCTCCAACGCTAACGTTCCCAATAATAATTGGTTCAACTATACATCTACCCAGACTACTGTTAGCGATTCTGGCAATGGTGGTAATAGTTATGCTTCTCTTTGTACATCATTAGGTCCATCGGGTACCGCCGCGAATAGTGTAACTCAAGGTAAATTAATATTAAATGGCAATGACCGATTCTATTCTAGAGACGGTAGATATTTCAATTTAGTTCAACCTTACCAACACCACGAAAATGTACCAAATAATGCAGGTATTAATGTATATTCTTTTGCATTAAAACCTGAAGAACATCAACCATCTGGAAGTTTGAATATGTCTCGTATAGATACTGCTGTATTAGACTTGCAATATGAAGGTGGTACTTCTTCAACTAAACAAGTATCTATATTTGCTGTAAATTACAACGTATTAAGAATATTATCTGGTATGGGAGGCATTGCTTACTCCAACTAGATATTTTTTCTGTTTTTTTTTCTATTATTATAGTATAAGATACATATAATATATGGGCGGCGGTTTATTACAATTAGTTGCTTATGGTGCTCAAGATGTTTATCTAACTGGTAATCCACAAATAACATTCTTTAAAGTTGTTTATAGAAGACATACAAACTTCGCTCTAGAATCTATACAACAAACTTTTAATGGTACTGTTGGATATGGCAGTAGAGTAACTAGTACTATTGCTAGAAATGGTGATTTAATATCGAGAGCTTATTTAGTTATAAAATCGTCTGCAAATAATTTATGCCCCTATTTTGGTTTACGTGTCGTAAAGCATGCTGAAGTTGAAATTGGTGGTCAAAAAATGGACAAACATTATTCGGATTGGATGTATATCTGGAATGAATTATCATTGCCAGTATCAAAAAAAGAAGGTTATTTCAAAATGGTTGGTGGTTCAGGAAGCAAAGGTAATTTAACAGTAACAGGCACACCTGTTCTTAGTGAAAATAATTTTTCAACAGTAAAAGAGACTACTGGTAGCGCCGATGCTTATTATCCATTAGTAATAGGTGGTAGTGGTTTTGGTTTACAATTAAAAGTTGTTGTTGCAGAAAACGGCAACCTTACTACAACAATACATAGGTCCGGTGCTGGATATAAAACTGGAGATACATTTACATTAGACCTTAGTGTTTTTAAAGCGAATTTAAAAACTGGCGAAAACATCCTCTCAGGTGCAAGTGGTGAAATTACTTCAGTAACAGTAACGAGTTTGAATTTTGTAACATTAACAGATGCAAATGAATTAGATACATTATATGTACCTTTAGAATTTTGGTTTTGTAGAAATGTTGGTTTAGCTTTACCTTTAATTGCTTTACAATATCATGAAGTTAAAATTAATATTCAATTTGAAGATGCTAAAAAATGTACAAATGGTGATGGTAATTCATTACCAAGTACTATGGATTTATCTGCTCATTTGTGGGTAGATTATGTATATTTAGATACAGATGAAAGAAGAAAATTTGCACAAACATCACATGAATATTTAATCGAACAATTACAATTCACCGGATTTGAATCATTAAGTAATAAAGTAAGACTAAATTTCAATCATCCAGTTAAAGAATTAATATGGACTATAACAAGTAATAAAACCGAAAGACCTAATGAAAATTGGTTTAATTATACAAATAATGAAACTGTAGTAAATGTATTAGAACTAACTGATTATGATGATATTAAAAAATTATTAGGACCAAATAGTAAAACAGCAAATCCAGTTGAAGGTGCAAAATTATTATTAAATGGCAATGATAGATTTACAAAAAGAGATGGGATGTATTTCAATATGATACAACCATTCCAACATCATGAAAATATACCAAATAATACAGGTATAAATGTATATTCTTTTGCATTAAAACCGGAAGAACATCAACCATCTGGCACATTAAATATGTCTCGTATTGATACATCTTTCATTTCTCTTGATTATGATTCTACAAAATATAATAACAATAGTGTTTTTGCAATATATGCAATAAATTATAATGTATTAAGAATATTATCCGGTATGGGTGGTATTGCATATAGTAATTAAATTATTGAAATTCATATAAGACTATTTTTTTTCTCCTATTATAGTATAAAGATATTATATGGCTGGCGGTCTATTACAATTAGTAGCATATGGTGCTCAAGATGTTTATCTAACTGGTAATCCTCAAATTACATTTTTCAAAGTTGTATATAGACGTCATACTAATTTTGCTATAGAATCTATTGAACAAACTTTTAATGGAACTTCTAGTATTGGTTCTAGAGTAAGTGTTTTGGTTACTAGAAATGGGGATTTAATAAATAGAATATATTATAAAGGTAAAATAACAAATAATGATCAAACCAAAGCATGTGCTTTAGTGCCATATTTTGGTTTAAGATTATTAAAAAATATTGAATTAGAAATTGGTGGTCAGCGCATAGATAAACATTATTCAGAATGGATGTATATATGGAATGAATTAAGTATGCCTGTTGGCAAAAAAGATGGTTATGATAAAATGGTTGGAGGCAATAAACGCAATAGTTCAATATTACTACCTAGTGGAGAATCATATACTCTATATGTTCCTTTAGAGTTTTGGTTTTGCAGAAATGTAGGGTTGGCTTTACCATTAATTGCTTTACAATATCATGAAGTTAAAATTAATATTGAATATGCTCAATTGAGTGATATGGTTGATATAACTAAGGGAAACTATTCTTATGATGGTGATGCTAGAGAAACTGATGATAATTCTAATCATACTTCTAAATCAGTTGAATTAGAAGATTCTGAATTATGGGTTGATTATATTTTCTTAGACACAGATGAAAGAAGAAGATTTGCACAATTATCTCATGAATATTTAATTGAACAATTACAATTTACAGGTTCTGAAAGAATAACATCTGGTGTTACACAAGGAGGTCAAACATCTTTAAAAAGTGTTAAATTAAATTTCAATCATCCTTGTAAAGAAATTGTTTGGGTTGTTAAACCAGATGCTGTTCCTTCAGGAAATGTAAATACAGACACAATGTATAGATTTGATGCCACCGCAAGTAAACCATATTGGAATAATTATTCTAATAATCAATATAATGAATATAATCATTATGAATCTATTGATGGCGCGAATGAACCCATTGGTTATAATTGTGAAAATCCTGTAAAAGCAGTAAAATTACAATTAAATGGAAATGAAAGATTCAGTGAAAGAGAAGGTGAATATTTTTCTGTTGTACAACCATATCAACATCACGAGAATACTCCAGGTGATTATAAAAAAGGTATTAATTTATATTCTTTTGCATTAAAACCAGAAGAACACCAACCATCAGGAACTTTAAATATGTCTAGAATTGATAGTTCGCATTTACAAATTGCAACAGAAAAATCTGGTCTAATAAATATATTTGCAGTTAATTATAATGTTCTTAGAATATTATCTGGAATGGGTGGTTTGGCTTATTCTAATTAAAAAATGATAATTTTATTATTTATTTTTTTTAATATTATGTTTAGAACAAACTTAGTACTAATTTTATTTATGTTATTTATAAATTATAACATATATGGTTTTGTAATGACACCGATTATTAAAGAATATAAATTAATTAAAGTTAATCATAATAAAGTAACAAGGATAAATTTATTTAATTTAACTAATAATTTAGAATATAAAGATAACTTTGATAACAAATTTGAAATTATTCAAGAAAAATTCTTATTATTTTTCAAAACTTTAAGCGATGTTTTATTAATATATATCTATGTATTTAATATATTTTATATTTTATACATTATTAAACATATGTAATAATATATAAAATAATAATAATATATATTTATTAATATTATGAAATTTATATATTTACTATTATTTATTAACACTTATGCTGTATTTAGTTTTAATTATTTGAAATTTAATAACAAATTTAGAACCAAAAAGAGTATTTTATTTTCAAATAAATATAATAATATTTATTTAAATAAAAATAATTCACGTGTTTTACAAACATCAACTTATTTAGAATCATTGGAAAAAAAAAAAACATTTAATAATCCAAAAATTGTTACAAATATTTCATTTGATAATATAATGTTATATAATAATTATATTGAAACTATTTATGATAATAAAAATCAATTTTTAATAATTGAATTCAAAAATAATACAAGACATGTTTATTATTATATCAATAATTATTTACATATTAATGAAATAATAAAAAATTCAAATATTTATTATATTAATTTACATGATTATCCTAAATATATAATAAATAGTCCTTTTGGTTTTTTACATTTGAAAAAAAATAATAATAATTAATAAGAATGATTAAAAATATTAAAATAATATTATTTATATTATTAATTATGATAATATCTGTAATATTAATTATAATTATTAATAAATATACAGAAGAGGAAAAATTTACAGAATTATCTAATACATTAGCAATACCAGAAGTACAAAAAAAGGCAGGTTTAATTGATAATGAAGATGCTATTATTGCTAATGATGATAAAACATTAAATGAACAAATAAAATATATTTCTGGTCCACCTGGTCCACCTGGTCCTCGTGGTGATAGAGGACAAATTGGACCTCAAGGAGGTGAATGTAAATGTAAAATGCCATTACTAAAATTTATAAATGAAGAAGGTAATATATTAGCAACATATCCAGAAAATAATTATCCATCACTTGATGAAATAATAGAAGATGACTTAGTAGAATTGACAATACCGGTACCAACTGGTAATAAGGGAGAAACAGGAACTCAGGGAGTAATAGGACCAGGTGGTTTTGGTTATCCAAGTGATTTATAATATGTATTATATATTATGATAATACCTAAATATCTTCCAGATGATATAGTTGATTATATATATTCTTTAATATTATATGAAAAACCAAAAATATTATTAGATGATATAAAAAATTATTATTCAACAATACAAAAAATTAAATATTTAGAAAATAATTTAATTATTAATAAATTATTTGAATATAATTTTATAGATTTTACAGTACCAAAACCAATTTCTACATTATATAGAAATAATCATAAAAAAAATACAAAATTATTAATTAATTTGTGTTTTGCAAAAAAAAATCTTAAAGAAAGACATAAAATGTTAGAAAAAATATTTACGACATCTCTTTATAATATATTATTATTAGAGTAATTTAGCTTCTTTCATTACTCTAATTAGTCTAGTTAAACCAATACCACCACCTGATCTTTCAAAAAAATCAAATTCTAAAAATTCTTCTAATTCTTTATCAACTCTTTCTTTTGTAAAATTACTGTATAAAATGTTAGCATAACTTCCATCGCTAATTTCGTGAAATTGTTTTCTCATTTCTTCTCTATCTGTTGAACGTTGGGCACTACCAATTGTTTCAATACCATTAATAATAACATCTATTTTTTTTGCATATCCGCCGAGGTCATCATTATTGGCTTGTTTCATATTCCAAAAGGGTGAGCTATAATTTGGGAAATGTTTTAAGAAAAATACGGGTCCATTATCTTTATAGAGTTGTGTTTCGTGTTCGTGTTCTAATTCTCTAACACCATATTTATTAGCAACATCCATATAATCTCCTTCAGGATATTCTTTGTTTTCATAAAATTTACCGAAACCAAGATGATTTAGAAGTTCTACTTCCATTTTTTTCATTGCTTCCATATCACCTTTCATTTCAAATTCGAACATAGGAAAGATTTTGTCATGTCTTCCAGGAACTGGATTTGGTTCATTTCTATAACTTGTACTTACGCAATAAAAACCTTTAGCTTCTGGATTAGATAATAGTTCATATTCTAACCACATTTGACCAGTTTGTGGTAAAGGCCAAACTTGACCAGCATAACTATATGTTGAAATTGTACGAGGATCTTCACATGCTGCAAGAATACTTAATCTACTTTGAGTATGAACCTCTTCAAAACCTTTTGAATCAAAAAATTCTCTTAGTTTTTTAACGGTATTTGTATAATCGCAATTATTTATAATACCAATTTTACTCGTCATTTTTCTTTATATATTGACAATTTTTTTCTTTAAGTATTTTTAAAAAAAATGAAAATTATATTATTTATATTTAAATATATGAACAATTTCAAACAAGATACATTTTATTTTAATTTATTAAAAACAAATAATGTTAATAATGATTTAATAAATGTATTAAATGATAATATTAATAATTGGAATATAAAGAATATTGTAATAAATTTTCAAATGTATATTGTATATTTTATTGTATATCATAATAGATTATTTATAAAACCTATTTATAATTATAATACTAAAATATTTAAAGAAATATTCCATTTTAATTTTCTAAATTGGTTTCGTACTGATAAAATTGTAGAAATTGTAGAGTATTAATAAAATTATTTTTATTTAAAACTAAATTATTAAGTAAATAATATGCAATTATTAATATATTTTATCATTTTAATTAATTTAATATATTATGTAAATTCTTTTACAATTAATTATCCAACTTTTACTAAAAACAAAGCTGTAATTTCAAATATTGACATTAAAAAATTAACAACTGATGATAAATTAGAATTACAAAACTTATTTAATATAGTTCCAATGTTAGTTTTTAAAAATCAAAAAATTAATCCAAAAGAGTATTATGATTTATGTAAAATTTTTGATAAAAATAATAAAAAAGATATATTACATCCATGGTATACTGCAATTCCGTCTGTTCCACAAGTTTCTATAAGAGGTAATACAAATACATCTGGTATTTTTAATACAGCTAATATAAATTTAGATGATATAACTTCATATTTCGTATATAATTATGTATGGCATCAAGATTTAGTAGGTCATCGTAAACATTTGCCACCAATTGTTAGTAGTATGTATATGTTAAAAACGCCAAAAAAAAATAAAATAAGTACTGTATATGCAAGTCTTGAAGATGCGTATGATAGTTTAGATTTATCACTTAAAAAAGAAATAAAAGACTATAATGTTATTAATGTTGATTCATTAACTAGATTGAAAGATGTAAGTTATGATTATACGGGTTATATTAGAAAAGATAAAAATAGATACTATGATGATGATATATTTATTAAAGATCCATTTGTTATATATTCTGATAAAACTAAATATAGAAAATCATTACTAATTAATCCCAATAGATTTTTTAAATTTGATAAACTAGATTATGATGATAGTTTAGAATTGTATAGACATATTATGAAAAATAATGTATTATATGATAGTAATATATTTCATCATAATTGGGATGAAAATGATATAGTAATTTGGAATAATCGTAAATTAATACATACATCAACGCCAACAATTGAATATAATAGTAAACATAATAAAAAAGAAAGAATGTTTATTCAATGTTTTTTAGCAACTAATGAACCATTATTACCTTCGTCTTTAATTAATCAAGAACCTATATTCCTTCCTATTATTAATGAAAAATTATGATTTAATAACTTGGTATAGTAATAATAAAAATACAAAAAAATTTAGAATATCTAAAATTAAAAATTGATTTTTTTATATATGGAATTATATATATATATAAAATAGAGAAAACTAGAAATATGGAATTTAAAAATGATTCCGAATTAATAAGAATTATTAATAGTATTTTAGAACTCAAAGAAGATAGTTTTAAAATATCTGTTAATAATAACGATTTAAATTGGACTGAATATGAATTTAATAATTTTGTAAACTCTATTTCTAATACCGATTATGAAGAAGTTATTAATAATGAAATATTAGAAGTTGAAGATGAAAATGGTAATATATTAGTTATTACAGATATATCAAATATATTAAAATATTGTAACAGTAATGTTTATAGTAATATTAATAATTATAAATGGATTAGTAAAAATTCATTATATAATAATTTAGAAAAAGATTTATTTGATTATTATATTTATTTTGATATAATTAAAGAAAGTAATATTGAAAAAGAACCTGAAAATTGGAAAATTAATAAAAAAAAATTTAAAATAACTAAAAAATTTTCATATTTAGATAAAAAAAATAATATTGAATATTCCGCTATACTTGAAAGAAGTGAAAATGAATATTTTACAAATTTAAAAGAGTCTAATATTTTTAAAAAAAAACAGGATTACAAATTCGAAATAACAATTACTAATGATAGTAAAGAATATATTATTCAATCTTTACTTAATTTATTACATTATATTACTCAATATCCTAAAATTATAACAAAAGAAACGCAAAATAATGTTTTGAAAAAATATAATGATTTAATTAAAGATGATGTTAAAATTATGTCATATAATAAAAAAGGATCTATACCATTATTAACACCCAAACCTATTACATTAGAAAAAGTTAATTTAATTGATCCAAAAGAATATGGTTCAGTAAGTATATTAGAGGGTTATACGGTTACAGAGAAGGCAGATGGAGAAAGATTATTAATGTATATTGATGATATTGGTGATATATATATGATTAATAATACATATAATGTTATTAATACTGGTTTGAAATCTTTATCAAATTTATATAATAGTTTAATTGATGGTGAATATGTTACATGTGATAAAAGAAAGGATAATTCTTCAAAACATTTATTTGCAGCATTTGATATGTATTATATTAAAGGAAAAAATATTACAAATTTACCTTTACTTGGTGATTTATCAAGATTAACACATTTAAATTTTTCGAAATCATATATTGAAAACTCTAAAACTAATGTTGAATTTACTGTTAAAAAATTTTTATATAATGATAAAGATTCTTCTATATATGAAAAATGTAAAGATATTTTAATAAATCATAAATCGTATCCATATGAAATCGATGGTTTGATTTTTACTCCCGCTAAATTACCATTATATTCATATTATTCTAATAAACCTGTTCAAATTACTGATAATGTTCGATGGGATAGATTATTTAAATGGAAACCACCAGAACAAAATACTATTGACTTTTTAGTTAGATATGGTAAAATTGTAAAAGAAAATGGTGAAAAATATAGAGAATTGAAATTATTTGTTGGTTATAATTCATCACAATGGGAAGATATTGGTCCTATGAAAGGTTTGCGATTAAGATATGATCATAAATATGCCAAAGAACAAAGAAATAATTTAGTATCTTATATCCCGACATTATTCAAACCAACTATTTACTATGAAACTGGTATAGAAATTGCTTTAGTTAAAATTAATACTAAAGGAACTATATTAACACACGATAATCAATTAATTGAAAATAATTCAATTATAGAATTTAGTTATGATGTTAATACTAAAATTTCAATAAATCATAGATGGAATCCTCTTCGTGTTAGAGATGATAAAACAAGACTTTATAGTAAAGGTGAAATTAGTAAAACAATGAATGATTTAAATATCGCAATTAATGTTTGGCGCTCAATACATAATAGTATTACAAATGCTATGATTATTGGGAATCAGGATACAAATATAAATAAAGTATATAACAATACAACTGATAAAATTTTAGAATCAGATGATGTATATTATAGTAGAAATATTCCTAGAGATTCGTTATTATCAATTCATATGTTAAATTTTCATAATCAAGCTATTAAGAAAAAATTATATGAATATTCTAAAGATAGAAATTCTTTATTAGAATTATGCGGTGGTGAAGGTGGTGATATGAATAGATGGATTGAATATAATTATTCATTCATCTTATCAATAGATTTAGTTAAACGAAATATTTATAATCCTAGAAGTGGTGGATATTCAAGATTAATAAAAAAGAAAAATCAAGTAAGGCGTATTAATAAAGACGAAAAAGTTTATTTTCCAGATATTGTATTTGCTGCTGGAGATTGTGCTGAGTCTATTAATAATGGCACTGCTGCAAAAGTTATTAATGATAATGAAAGTTATGAAATATTAAATATTGTAATGAATAGAAATGTAAATAATCACTATCATTTAAGACATATTGCAGGTAAAGGTGCTAATAAATTTTCTGTATGTAGTTGTCAGTTCGCAATTCATTATTTCTTTGAAAATGAGAAAAAATTAAATGGATTCTTTACAAATGTTGCTAATAATTTAAAACAAAATGGTATATTCTTTGCAACATTTATGGATGGTAATATTATTGATAATATGTTTAAAACAAAAAATACAACTACATTAAAAGGAATTAAAAATTTAGAAAGAGATACTGAAGTCATTACATGGGCAATTACTAAAAATTATGTAGATAATGATGAAAAATATGGTAAACAAATAGGAGTATTTATTGAAAATACCCAAAAAATAATTCCTGAATATTTAGTCGATTTAGATTTATTAATTGAAAAAGCTGCCGAATATAATTTGGAATTTTTAGAAACTAATACATTTGAAAAAGATTTTAATGATATTAAGAATAAAATTGATGAAAAAAATCATCAATTAAATAGATTGGAAATTGATATACAAGAATTAGATAAGGATTCTGTTCAAAAACAATTTTCGTTTTTAAATAGATATATCATATTCCGGAAAAAATAATTATTATATTAATAATTAAGAGAGAGAGTAAAATATATAAATTATTTTTTTATATTTAAAAATATATTAATATATTTAAATATAAATGATTACAATCTTATTACCATTATATAATGGTATTGAATATTTAAATGATTCTTTAAGTTCTATTAAATCTCAAACATATAATAATTGGGAATTAATAATAGGAATAAATGGTCATTATAATAGTAAAGATTTTTATGATAATGTAAAAAAAATAGTTGATAATATTTTTCATAAAAATGATAAAGTAAATATTTTAAATTTAAATTTATTTAATAAAATTGATACCTTAAACTACTTAACTAAAATAGCAAAATATCATTATATTGCATTAATAGATGTTGATGATGTTTGGTCTAAAGATAAATTAGAATTACAAATTCCTTATTTAAATACTTATGATGTTGTTGGAACACATTGTTATTATATAAATAAAGATGGATATAAATTGTCATTCTCTCCAACATTACCTGTTGGTGATATTACAGAATATAATTTTTTTGATGGTAATCCAATAATTAATTCAAGTGTTATTTTAAAAAAATCTGATGCTGTATGGCAATTAGATGATATTAATATAAATGGTGTTGAAGATTATGATTTATGGTTTAAATTAAAGTTTCAAAAAAAAAAATTTTATAATATTGATAAAAAAATTTGTTTTCATAGATTGCATGATAAATCATCTTTTAATAATAAAAATAATAATTATGTAAATATTCTTATAAATAAATGGAGAAATATGTTTAATTTAATAGATTATTAAGTGTAACAAGACACATTAATGAACGCTCGTTAATTTCGTAACCACTTGTACTTGTAAGTAATTGTATAATTTGTTTTAAATCATTTGGACGAAGACAATGACATAAATAATAGTAAACATCTCTAGAACCAACTGTATTACCAATATAAACAGTAATTTGTCTTCTTCTTAATTTTGCAAGATGAAATCTGATAAGTGGAGCAAAATCTTTATCGATTCCTTTATTCATTTTAAATAAATTTTTCCTTGTATTATATGTTGTTGTTGCGCTATATAGTTTAAATAAAACATCTTTAATTGTACAAATTGATGTATGAATTAGATATGTTGGGTCTATTTCTTTTCCATTAGTATCATATAGTTTTTCAATACTTGGATTATAATCTCTAATATAATCATTGATATGATATTCTACGCGATTTTTCATATATGTTGAAAGAATATTATACCACGGATTAGGATTACACGGATCAGTATCTTCTCTATATTTTACTTCATGTGGTGAAATTTTCGCAAGATGTGTATATCCATTAGAGTTTCTTTTAATAATGCATCCATAACTATTATTTTCTTTATTATTCATATAATTAAATGCTTCTTCGCTATTATTAAATTGTTTTGGATAAGTAATATTATATTTTAATAAAGGCATATCATCTATATTTACATCTTCGCATGTTTCTATTTTTTTACTATTTATATGTATAATTTTTTTGTAATTATCACCAAGAATCATTTTATAATTGATGATATGAACATTCTCATGGTGAATTAATGTAAATACATATGATTGTTCTTTGTCTAAAAATTCGCTAAAATAATTTCTAATTGTATTTTCATCTTCATAACCTAGAATTTCACACAATGTTTCATCAAACATTTTTCCATGTGTTTTTGTTGGATGAGAATACCATGATGTATTAATATCTGGACAACTTGTAGTTCCATAATTCCACTTATTATTATAATAGTAACAAGTAATTGTAGTACCATCATATGCTTCATAATATTTATCATTGGTATTAATTTCTGTTTGATAATCTTCAATATTAATTCTTAAAGGAATACTACTAGAATAAGAAACAACAACCTTATTATTATTATTAGGTGCTTCAAAATCTAGAATAATACTTCTACATTGTTCATATAATTCTTTAAAATCATCAATATCTTCACGAATATATGTATTATGTAGGAGTACTTGATTTTTAATTCCTTTGAATTTTTTAACTTGTAGAGCGGGCCAATAATTATATTTTTTAAGAACATTTACTAAAGATTTTGCATAGTCTTTATCATTATTCATAATATTGTTAGAGTAGTCATTATATGTTTCTGAAATAATATTGTCTAGAGTAACTGATGTGGTGGAATTAGTATTTTGCATATTTGGAACTATTATTGTGTCTATTTATATGATAGACTTTAAATTTTATATCATTTTTTATTTTTTTTATTTAATTTTTTAAATTTCTCTTGCAATTTCTTGTATTTATCTTTTATATTTTTTAATTCTTTTTTAAATTTTTTTTTAATTTTTTTTTCCTTTTTTTCTTTTTTGGTATTTTTTCCAGTTTTTTTTATTATAGCATTTTGAATTTCAATTTTTTTTAAAACTTTTTCCTTATTTAAATACATTTTAAAAAGTTCTTTCTCAATTTTCATTTATATAATTAATTATCTATTTAATAAATAGATATAAAATATAATTATTATATATGAATTCTACAAACATTACTTTAAGAGAATTAAAAGAAGAAAATAGTGATTTATGGAAAAAATACAACTATACAAAAAATCGCGATGATAAAGAAGATAAAGAAGATAAAGAAGATAAAGATATAGAAATCTTAATAAAAAAAATAAATACAATACTTAATCTTAATGAAAATATTCAAAATAATAGTGATAAAAAAGATTTAAATGATTCACTTAAAAATATTAAAAATAAATACAAAATAATGCAAGAAAAAGTAAAAGAAAATAAAAGGATGAAAAAAAATATTGAAAAAAGAAAAAAAACAATTCAACAAAATAAAACAGCTGCTAAAGAAGCTATTTTACTAGCAGAACAAGAGTCAAAAAAAAGAAAGCAAATGGAAAATACGGAAAGAGATTATAGAGCAATGAAAAGAAGATTTGACATAATGGGTGGTTCTACAAAACTTGTAATATATTTAGTTAAAATAGAAAAAATTAAAAAATTAAATAAAAAATTAAGAAAAAATAAAAATAAAAACAAAAGCAAAATTGAAAAAAATAATAAATTAATTGATGAATTGAAAATAAAACTTAAAAAACAAAAACAAAAAGAAAAGCAAAAAAAAACAAAAAGAAAAAGTAAAAAATAATATAAGAATAACTTATATTATTAATATAATATGTTATTTTCTTCAAATAAAAATGCATTAAAAGAATTTCCTGTATCTTCCCAACTAGATGCTACTCAATCTGAACATAATAAACTACCTTCTTTTTTAATGACTCCAATTTTTTCTGAAAATTCAACTTGGTCATCATATAATAATTAAACCAATTTATAATAATTATTTTGATACTGCAAATAATCTTGCGAATAATATTTCATCATATGGTCATACAACACATGTAACACAAAATGGAACACAAATGTTTCCTGTAATGCCATATTATTTACATGGAACTAAAATGGGCAGTGAAACAGTTCATCTAGCAATGTATCAACATCGAGGTATTGCTTATAATACTCAAAATGTAAGTGTTCCAATTGTTCATACAACACCCCAGATGGTATAAAATGATGAACAAAGAAAACAACAATTATGGTATTACCAACATTATCAACCGAATGTTTACGATAATGTAGTATAATCTTTTTTACTTTTCTTATATTATAATAGAATGAAATTAAAAGGTGGGTCGTATGAAATGTCCTCACAATGTTTGGCAATGTTTAGAAACCCCACAAGTTATGGATTAAATCCTGACGAATTTAATAATTTAAATTTTGAACAATTTGCTAGAGATAAAGTAGGAGGAAGATATAAAAAAAAAGAAACAAAAAAAAAAGAAACTAAAAAAAAAGAAACTAAAAAAAAAGAAACTAAAAAAAAAGAAACTAAAAAAGTAACTAAAAAAGTAACTAAAAAAGTAACTAAGAAAGTAACTAAGAAAGTAACTAAGAAAAAGGTAACTAAAAAGGGCGGTGGTGTATTACGTGATTATGTTAATGGCGCAAACTCACAATAACAATTTCCGTAACTTATTTTTTTCCATGTAATACAGTTTCCATTATTATCGTATTTACCTAAATATTTATTTCTACATTTTTCACAAACTTCAAAAAATTTATAATTATTCTCATTAATCACTTCTTTATTTATTATAGTAACTAAAATGTTTTTTTTCAACTTCATAATAATGTATTATAAAAATTATTTTTAAATATATTATTCATTATTACTATCTTTTAAACTAAAATTAAATAATGAATTGTTATCACCACTACCACTTTTATTTGGCATATAACTACTTAAAGTTACCGCAAAATTACTTATATTTTTAGATTGAATATATAAGGTTCCTGGTCCAACAAATTTCATACCAAAACCTTCCCCGCCAAAAAAAGCACTTGTTAATGTTTTTCCCATGTTTACTATAGTATAGTCCATTTTTTTTTCTGCAGCTAAAAAGTAACCATTATCAACAATAATCTCCTTACCACTATTTAAAACGATTTTTTCAAAACTACCATAAGCACCCAGCCAAAATTTTCCTGCATTACCATCTGTTGTTTTAATAGTTGGCAATACCCCTCCTTCACCGGAACCAATTAAACCAAAAAATCCTTGTGTTTTAACTGTTGCCTCAATTAAAATATTTAATGTACTACATAAATATGACCCCCTTGATATATACCATTCTTCATTTTGTGAAATTGATATATCGATAATATCACCTGGTAAATCAGTACCAACCGCAATTGTTCCACCTCCTTCAAGTCCCGTATAAGTAGTATAAAATAAAGATTCTCCTCCTAAAAGTCTCCAAATACCACTTCCAACATTATCAAATTTAATTTCACCTTTTTTAATACCGCTTCTCATATATAATAGAGCACCTGGCGATGTCATAATTTGTTGATTTTCTAGAAGATTTATTCGTAAAAATACAGAACCAGATGACCCAATTCTTGTTGCTTGAGCTATTTTTTTTGCAGATTTTACATCTTGTTCAACTTGTTGATCGGGTTTAGATGTTTTAGTATGTTTAGTGATTTGAACAGGTTGAACAGGTTGAACAGGTTGAACAGGTTGATTGGTTTTATCCGGTTGTACTAATTCTTTTACAACAGGATTTAATATTACTTCTCCACCTCCACCTTTTTTTTTATTATTTTTAGTATTTTTAGTATTATTATTTTTTTTATCATTTTTGGCAACAGGAGCACTTTTATATCTTCCTCCTTTTTTCATTATTACTATAATTAATTATACATAAAATAATTAATACTATTCAAACTATTATTTTGAAAATAATATAAATCAACAATATTTTTTTTAAATTCATTTTTAAAATACCATTCTAATTTATAATGTTTAATTTTATTATTAATTGGAATTTTTAATTTGATATTATGAGGTAATTCAATTAAATAATTATCATCCAAAGGTGTTCTTTCGTATAAACAAGGGAATCTTTTATTATATATATATTCCTTATTTAAGTAGTTTGTTAATTTAAGTGGGTATTTCAAATTAATATTTGAACCAAATAAGAAATAATTATCAATGTTTTTTTGAGTATTTAGAATTTTTACTTTGTAATCATCATCCCAATAAAAATTTGCATTTTCTATACTTTTTGTTTTATAAATAATATTATCTAGTTCATTTGTAATATTATTATAAATTATATTTATATTAAACATACATTCTTGATTATATGGGTGATAGATACATATATCAATATTATTTTCAATATATCTATTAACATACATTTTTACATTATTATCAATCAAAAAAACTTTAGTATTATTATAAATACTATAAATTGTATTTGAAATATTGATAACATTATTTTTATAAATATATGAGTCGATATATGAATATTTCCTTTGTAATAGTAATTTATTGTTATAAAATTTCCATTTATGACATTTGGTATAATAGATATTATCGTTTAATTTTTCAAAAATATTATTCCAATGTTTTTTTTCAATTATTCTTGATAATTGAAAATCATTTATTGCATAAATCATGAACGAATTTATACTAGATATAAATAATAAGAAAATAAACAACTTTGACATTCGATATATAATATATAAATAATATTTATATATGTTTTACAATTAACATGTCTATTTTAGTAACTGGTTATAAGGGTTATATAGGTTCACATATATATGATTATTTATTATCAAATAAATACACTGTTTATGGTTTGGATATAAATCAATTTGATATAACAAATTATAATAAACTATATAATTATGTTTTTACTAAAAATATAAAAACTATAATACATTTAGCGAGTTATAAAAATATATCTGAATCTCAATCACATATCCTTTAATGTATTATGAAAATAATATTATAATATTAATAAACATTTTAAAAGTAATGTCAAAATATAAGATCAAAAACATAATTTTTTCATCATTTGCATCAATATTAAATAATAATAAATTAGTAGAATTACATAATTTATCAAATCTGTATGCTAAAACAAAGTTAATATGTGAAGAAATTATTAAAGATTTGTGTAAAATAAGTGATATAAATTATACAATATTAAGATATTTTAATCCATATGGATTTACAATAAATAAAGATATTCGTCCTTTTATAGAAAAAAATGCAAATATTTATTTTCAAGTTCAAAAACATATATTAAATAAAGAAAAGCCATTTATAATATATGGTAATAATTATAATACTAGGGATGGTACTTGTATATGAGATTATATTCATATAGATATATTAGTTAAAAAACATATTAAATATATTAATAATTGTAATAATAAAATAAAAAATATTGGTAGCGGTACTGGTATGACAGTATTAGAATTTATAAGAAAATTTGATATAACAAATTATAAATATGAAAATAAAAGAGAAGGAGATATAGAAATATCAATATATAAAAAAGTACATATCTTAGAAAAATTTAAAAAAATAAAAAACATTTTAAAAATAAAAAATAAATTAAGATATGTACTTTTTTTTAATGTTATTATAATCCTTTTTAGTAAATTCTATTTTTATATTAAATAAATTTAAATTTATAATATTATTATAAATTATATTATGAATGTTAACATTCTCATTCTCATTATAATTTGATAAATCACTAATTAATATTTTATAATTACATTCATTTAAGTATATTTTTTTTGTTTTAATAAAATACCTATATCTTTTTACTGACCTATTTTTTACAATATATAAAAAATCACAATTTAAATTTAAAAAATATATACCATGATTAATATAAGCGCTGTATAATGCTAATATAATTTGTATATATATATTAATAATATTTTTTTTATCAATATAATAAATATTATTTAGACTATAATTATGCATTATAATAACTGACTTTTCATCGGTATATTTATCAACATATATATCAGTATTATTTGAAATATTATGTTTATTAATATTATTTATATAATCGACAAAATTATCTTCAAATTCAAAATAAGATATATAATCAATAAAATTAATAATTTTTTTTAATTTAATAGAAATAAAATATTCTTTTTTTAATAAATCATTATCCCAATCTAATATTTTTATAATAATTCCAGAATAAAAAGATTTTAACAAAGATTTATAATAACTTTTAGAATTTACTTTTAAAAATAATAAATCTTCATTTTTTGTTAAATAATATAAATGCTCTTTTTTTTCTGGTAAATAAATAAAAGTATTTATATTATTAATATTTTTATAAAAATTCATTATATTTAATATAATATTTATTTTTAATTACTTTTGTTTATCACACATTACTTGAAAGTTTATAACGCCATCGGGATTTCCAGGAGCATATCTATGAGTCGCTAAACCTTTTGCCCAATTATTAATATTGTCGGATGGATTAATTTTATTATTATCTTGATTTGGACGAACATCATTATCTTCTTTTGGAACTTCAATAAGTGGTACATGATTATCTTTAGCAGCCATTCTATAATTTGTAGGAACTCTATCAAAACATTCTAATGCAAAATCTTGGGGATTATTATGTAACCATTGCCATCTATTAACAGTTGTTTCTTTTAGGGATATGGTAGGATTTGATAATCTAGTTGATTCTTGTGGTGAAAAAAAACTTCTATCAGACATTTTATTTATATCACATCCACTAGTTTTTTTGTAGGAATTTGGCAAATAATTTTTAGTATTACAATTAGATTTTTTATAATTTAATCCAAGTAATTCACTAGAATCATCAATTGCAGAATTCATTGAACATAAATCATGGCCATAATTTTGAAATCTAATAGAAGGGTCATTTGGTAAATATTCACCATTATTATTAAAATCATTATTGGGTTCATTTAATTTATATAAACCGGGTCCTACTGTTCTTTTTAATTTTTCTTCATAAGAACATTCATCATAATTTAAGCGTGTATCGCTTGATTGAACTTTAACACTCATATTAATTAGTCTCTAATAAAATAATATAAAAAAAATAGAAAAACTTATTTATTAAATTCCATTTAGGAGATAAATAACTTATTTATTAAATTCCATTTTAGGAGATAAATAACTTATTTATTAAATTCCATTTTAGGAGGTAAAGGAATTGATTTATACATAATTGATTGACACGAACCTAAATGTTTCATAGTTGTATCAATTGGTTCGGTTTTATCATTTTTGACAATATTATCATCTGTTGGTATATAGTAATTAGTACCACATTTAGATATTAATCTTGTTTGACCTCTTAATTCACTTTCTAAATCTACAATATTACCTTGAATATGCGATACATTAGTACCTCCAATAAATCCTAATTGATGTCTACATTTATTTTCATTTTCAAATCTAATTGGTGCTAATACATAACTTAATGTATTTACATTTTCTTGTAAATCTTGCTTATAATTACAAGTATCATATTTTGTTCTATTAAAACTCATATCTCTAATTTTATAAAATAAAAAAATATTATATTTATTATCAAAAATTTAGCATTTATTATTAAATATTTTATTAAACTCAGCTCTATTTTTATATGATCTAGTATCTGCTCCTCCATTTTCCCACGACGGAACTATATTATCGGGATTTTGTAAATCTTTTAAACAATCTATTAGTGGATATCCAATTCTTAATTCTTGTTCCATTATATTTTTTTTACATTTATTTTGATTTGTATCATTACCACTCAATAAGTCTAATTCTTTTTCTAAATCTCCTTCAGCACCTTTTAATAAAGGAGGTGCTTGAAATACTCTTTCATATAATTGTATTCCACATTTATCATGTGTTAATGATTTTGGATCATTTCTTAAAGCGGAATAATTATCAACTAAATTATTATCAACTAAACCATAACCACATCTTCCTCTTAAATTTGGATGTTCTAATGCTAATTTTGGTAAAGAACAGATAGTTTTATCATCTTTTGAATTAAAAACAGCATATTCATTATAAATAGAATAATCATATATTTCTTGGTTATTATTTTCTCTAGAGTTTTTCCAACAAGTATCAGAAGCTATATTTGTATCCATATTATATTTATAAGCTTCTTTTACACTCATAATTATTATCTTTATCTATTAAAGAATAATCAAAAAAAAAATTAAAAATAGTAAATAGTAAATAATTAATTATTTTATTGTTTATACTTAATAATACGTCCCGTATCATTATCCCTTTCTACATAATCGCCTTCTAAATATACTAAACCATCTTCATATCCATTCATTCTAGATAAATCATCTATAACCTTATTTGTACCGAAATAATCATGCGAAATTACAAAATTTGAATTAAAATTATGTCCAAGTGTAACACATATTGTATTTTCCGCAATAATATTGTGATTTGAATCTAATACAAGATTATAGATATAATCACACTCTACAAAAGCCGAATTCATAGAAATTGTATAAGGAAATACCCAATTATAATTTTGATAATTTTTACCAATAGTGGAAGGATATTTAACATCAATTACAGGATGACATGGTGTGATAAAGAAATTTTCTTTAATACCTTTAATTTCAGTTAAGAAACACTTATCATTTATACATTTCATTTTAATAAGACATACAACAGTACTTACTTTATTATCTTTATCAAGTAATTGGTCGCCTTTTTTAATATCTTTAATTTTCTTGATATTATAGTCATTCATTATAACATTAGTATTGCCATGAAAGCAACCATTATTTTGCGAATTAAATGATTGTGAAAAGTTAATTGGAGTATTTCTTGTAGAACTTCTTGTTCTATTACTATCTACATTATTATTTACATTATTTGATGGTACAGGTGCTGGTAAATTATCATAAATATCATTTAAATTATTAACAATTTTATTAAATAATTCACCACCATATAATTGAATACTCGCATCTTTAAAATTATTACATCTTTTATCTTTATGAGTTTCTCTAAATGAATTGATGTAATTTTTACCCCATCTATTATAATTAGTATTTTCAATAGATTGAATAATTTGTTCTTTAAAATCCTTAATGATATTATTATCCATATTAATATATTTTTTTTTATAATTATCAATGTTTTTAATTAATAAATAATAATCATCTGTATTTAAAGATTTAATTAAATCATCTCTTGAAATAATATAATCAAAATCATTTTTAGAAATTAAACTACAATCAGTATAATTAAATCCAGTAATTAATTCTCTTTTTGTATTATATAGTGTTTTATAAATAATTCGAAAAGATAGAATATTATTACATAAATTTAATTTGTTATTATTAATCTTAAAAATATATGACAAATTATGACCATAATGAATAGATTTGATAGAAAATTCTTTATTATTATTTAAATTAAAACTATTAGATTCAGCATTTTCAAGAAAATTATTACAAGTATTTTCAAAATTTATATAAACATCATTATCAATAGTTGTTTTAATATAAGCAAGAGAATTAATTAATACAGTTCCTACAAAACCTGAATCGGGAATAAATGAGAAATTGCCATTTCCAATTTTAGCAATATTTACTAGTAATTCTGTATCAAGAGCATAACCAAACCCATATGTATAGATATTAGGGATTGCTATATTTTTATCTTTATACATAGCAATTTTTCTTTCTAGAGTATTAATAATACCTCTTGGTGGTAATAAATGAGAACTAGGAATTCCATCAGTTAAAAACATAACTGCAGAGATTCTATTATCAAGGGTATCGTTAAATATTTCAAATTGTTTTAAACCTTCATTAATACCTGCCCAAATATTTGTCGCACCTTCAACTTTTAAATCATTAATAATATTTTTTAAATATGTTCTATTAGATGGTGTAACATTAGTAAGATTACATAAAACTTTTGCATCATTTGAGAATGTAATAATAGAAATTCTATCAACCGGTGTTAAAGATTCTAAAATCATTTTTAAAGAATGTTTAGTAATATCTAAAATTGTAAATCCAACATCAGTATTTACTCCATTTTGCATAATATATGCAGGACTTGACATAGAACCAGATATATCAATTACAGTTACGATGTCAAGTGGTGCTGTATTATTTCCTTGTAGAGGGATAATATCTAATTTAAAATAAGTATCAATATCATTACAATATTTAGATAAATTTAAATTAATAGTAATATCTTCTGGTTCAAAGTTATTTTGAATACTAATATCATGTGTATTGGATTGGATAACTAAATTTGAAGAATTAATAATATCAAGTAAAGCTCTATTTGGTTTTAGATGCGATTTTAGTAATACATTTCTTGTAATAGGCGAACTTGTATTTCTTTCTAACCATTTACAAATTGCATCATATTCATATGAATTACCTTCATTATCAATATATGGATTTGTCATAATATTATGGGTAATAGGACATAAAAATGAAGTAGGAATATTATTAATAGACATTATTAATAATTAAATAATTATAATTTAAAATCATTTTTTTATTTTATTAATTTATTTTCAACTGAAGTTTCATGTATATTATTAATAGCATCAATAATAGTATTTGTAAAATTATTATTATCATATGGTGTATTGTATTCTTTTTCAAGAACAGTATTTAAAAATTCCTTAACTAACCAAGAATTTTTATTTTGACAATTACCAATTTTTTCATAAACATTATTACCATCTTTATGTAATTTGTTAAAAGTTTCATTTATAGATATATCATCAATTTTATTTTTATAAGTTGTGGACCATAATTTGTCTCCTGCTAAAACACTATGATTATAATTTATTTTTTTAATAGTGTCAATAGAATTAAAATTATCTTTAGAAAAAGTTATAGATTGTGAAAATTTTGTCATTTGTCTACTTAATATAAATTTTTTATATTTATATAATTATTTTATTCTTATATCCGAATGTATATTATTAAAACATTCATTACCACCATTCTCTTTACAAGTTTGAAAATCCTTATATAACCATTCAGCAAATAATTTTTGATCATTATTCGATTTACTATTTGGTACAGTATAAAAAACTAAATGTAATGGATTAATACCATATATATCATTATCGTCATATGATATAGTATTATTTGTTATTTTATTTATTTTATTTTTAATATTTTTATTACTGTATTGACAAGCATTATAATTATTTTTAATAGTATTAATATCATATATGTTATTATTCATAAAAGGATTTTCATTTGTTGGTAAATTACATAATTCATTATTAATTAAAATTAATTTATTTGAATTTAAGAATTGTTCTTTAATTTTATTTATTTTATCAATATTATTATAAATTAAATATGATATTATTAATATAATAATTATAAATAATATTGATTTTACTAAAAATTTTTTATTTAATGATATTAGGGCAAATAATATACTAACAAATATTATAAATCTAACAATTGTATTTAATTTTTCCTCATCGCTCATATAATCTTTAGGAATTAATATTGGTTTAAATAAATTATTAATATCTGATGTCCAAAACATATTATTTAATTTTTATTTTTCTCTATAATATGAACATTAATTAATTTTTATTTTTTTCAGCTAATTTTTTGCGTAATTTTTTTTGTGCTGCTAATTTTTTATAAGCACCTTCATTCACAGCAGATCTACCACCGCCTTTATTTTTTGCAATACTTTTTATTGCATTTAAATCGGGCATATCTCCATCTCCATTATTATTCGCCATCATTTCACTAAACATACTCATCATATTACCCATATTTGCCATATTATTATTACCCATATTATTATTTTTACCCATATTATTTTGATTTCCAAACATTCCAGGCATCATTGATGCAAATTTCATTGCGTCTTGCATTAAATTTTCTTGATTTAATTCACCGCTTGATAATTTAGCCGCCATTTTTTGACTAACATTTGATATGATATCACCAAAACCACTATCCGGATCTCCTAAACTTTTTAGTACATCTCCATTTTGATCCATTGATTTTTGTAATTTATTAACATCAACATCTTCTAATATTTCCTTTGCAAGTTTACCTAGTGTTGTATTTTCCATACCTCCCATTTTCATATCAACATTTTTCTTTATTTTAATATTTTTAATTTCAATTAAATTTAGGAGTATTTTTTTATAAAAATCATTTTCGTCAACTAATTCATTAATATCATCATCAGTAAAATTGTCTTTTTGTAAAATTGCTAAAATTTTTTCTGATTCTTCATCTGTTATTTCTTGTGTATAAATGAAAAATACACTTAAATAATGATGACATAAATACTCATTTCTAAATATTTTAAGAATATCTTTGATAGAGATATTATCTAAAATTTGAACATCTTGATTTAATGTTAACCAAGAAGATATATCATCATTTACTGTGGTATTTTCTTCGGGTTTTTTTTCTGTATTAAAAATAAGTTTTTTATAGGAAATATATAATTCTTCTGTTAAGTGTTTTTTAATAAAAGTAATATATTCATCGCTATTTTTATCAAGAGTTAAATAATTATTTTTAATAACATTAAAAACTCTTTTTGCTGTTTCGCTTTTATCTTTGTGTTTTTTTGTTATAGTTTTTAATTTTTTTATTAAATCAATATAATACTGATTTAATATATATATTTTAGTCATCCCTATTATGTTTTATCTATATAAGAGTTTCTTCGAATTCTTTATATAATTTAAATTATATCTTTCATTCTTTTATTCATTAATTCTTCTAAACTTGGTAATTCTTTATCACCTTTATCGTTTACTGATGACACTGGATTTAAAGCCGATGAAGCAATATCAAACTCTTTATTTTCAATATTATTGTTAGCATTAGTTAATAAATCCCAAGAATAATTTTTATCTTTAAGTAAATTATCACTATTTTCATCTAATGATGAAAATTTATCTGACATACTACTCCCTAATGTAAATGCCGATGGTTCATTATCATTTTCAGATATTTCTGTAAATACTGTATTTTCTTGTGAATCTTTTGACTCTTTATTTAATCTTGTATTATTGTCCTGATTGAATAAAGCACCTCTATTAGGTAATAGTAAATAATCAAATACTTGTTTTCCATATAATATTTCTTCTTTATTTATTTTATTTTCTTTTGGAATTACTAGTGCTGGTACTGAATGTATCATTTTATCAATTTCATAATTATTATTAATCATTGTTTCAACTGATATTGTTTTAATAGCATTATTTTTATCATGTTTTGAAATAGCATCTAATAAAATATTACAATGTTTACATTGAGTGCTATAAAATAGAATCATTACTTATTTTAGTTAATTTTAATATTCTTATATATATTCTATTACTTAAGATTTTTATATATAAAATGTTTAGAGTATAATGGAAATTAAAGAATCAGATATGTCAAATTATGAATTATCTAATTGGGAAAAAGTTAAAAATAATAACAAAAATTTTTTTTCTAACTTAACAGAATCAAATTCAGATTCATTCACAACTATAAATGAAAGTTTTTATTCATTAACTGGTGATAAAATAGACGATCTAAAACATAATAATATGGACCCATTTTTTATAAAAAAAACACAAAATACAAAAATTGAAAATTATATTATAGATAATGAGCCATCTGTTAATAAATTATATAATAATAAAAGAGAAGTTACTAGAGATAATTTCTTTTCTCCAGATGTAAATGTTAGTGATACAAATGGTTCATCATTTCAATACGAAGTTTTAAAAAATAGAAAAAATGAATCTGTACTCAATTTAAATAATAATGTATTTCCAATTGATCAAATACGAGTAGGTCCTGGATTAGATGACGGATTTGATGATAAAGGTATTGGTGGATTTCATGATTATAATACAAATATATTTGCTAAACCAAGGAATATAGATGAACTTCGGTTTGATAGTAACCAGAAACAAAGAACATTTGCAGTTGATTATCAAGCTCCAAAAATTGATATAGGACAAAGAGGTATTGTAAATCCTCCTTCTAAAAATAAACCCGAAAGAGTTTATGAACAAACTGCAGATAATTTTTTCAAAACAACTGGAGCAATATTAAAAGATACAAATAGACCGATTGAAAACCTAAAAGCAACTAATAAACAAGATTCTCATATTGATTATTCTGGTAATGTTAAATTAACAAAAGGGGGTGTTTCCGAAGAAGATAATTATAATAAAAAATCATATACAATTTATGATAATGAAAGAAAAACTACAGAATGTAAAACTGTCATGAATAATCCAACATCAATAATTAAAGCACTTGTTGCACCAATATTAGATGGCGTTAAATTATCTAAAAAACAATATACAATAGATTCTGCTAGAGAAACAGGAGGTAATGTATCTTCGGAAGTTAATAAAGCAACCATATATGATCCTGTAAATCACATAACAAAAACAACTGTGAAAGAAACAACTATACACGATTCACAAAATACTAATCTAAAAGGAAATGACGGCATTTATTCAACATTAGATGATGATGCTAAAACAACTGTAAAAGAAACGACTATTCACGATTCGCAAAATACTAATCTAAAAGGAAATGACGGAACTTATTCGGCGTTAAATGATGATGCTAAAACAACTGTTAAAGAAACTATTATTCATGATTCACAAATGATGAATTTAAAAGGCACTGTTGAAGAAACTTATAAAAATTATGATGATATTATGAAAACAACTGTTAAAGAAACTACACCAATTACAGATAATATTAGAAATATAGGTCCAACTGTATATAGAACTTATGTTTATAATCCAGATGAAGTAGCTAAAACAACAGTTAAAGAAACAACAATTAAATCTAAAACAGAATATGGATTTATCGGAGGATTATTAAATAGATTAGTTGGAGGGTATTTCAATAAAGATATTAAATTAAATAATACTAATAAAGAATTTACTGTTCAAGCACAAAGAAGTGGTAATTTATCATCAATACATGATCATAGACAAGTTAAAAGAGATGCATATTATGAAGCACCACAAGATGATACAAGAGAAAAAATATTAATTGCTGCAGGTCATACACCAAATCCAGGAAACATGAATATTAATATAGATGCAAAAGATGTTAATATGACAGTAGATAAGGATCCGTTACATAATAATAATTATGGACATATTGGTAAAATATATCAAGAAAGAGAACCTAATAGTTTCTTTAGAGACTCAATTACAAAAGAAAATATACAAGATAATGCATATGAAAATAGATTAGATAGTTCTATAATGGAATCTCTAAAATCAAATGAATTAAGTATTCAAATTAACCCGATTAATTAAAATTTATATAAGAAATTTATAACTATTTAAAGTAATTATGCAAGTATTGCTAGATACTAAAAAAGAATATACAAAATATATTCAAGAATCAATATCTATTTCTATAGCACAAAAGATCAATAATTATTATGATGATGCAATAAAAAATAATTTAGGACTGAAAGGTTTTCAAAATAATTTAAATTTAATAAAAAAATGGAATGATAAAACTATTAGTGAAGAATGTGAATTTTTAATCAAACATAGTAAATATAAAAATTTAGATAAAATTTATAATTTTACAATTCAAACATATATCAAAATAAGATTAATAGAATTAAATATAGATATTTTACATATAGAAAATGAGTATGAATATCCAAATTTAGAAAAATTTATTCATAAATGTTATATAAATGTTTCTATATGGGCTTGGAAAAATCCATTTTTATTTTTTAAAAATAATTTAAAACAAATAGAAATACAAAATAATTACAATATTATAGAAAAAAATATTAAAAAAATAATCACAAATACTCTAAGAGAATGTGTTCCAATTGATAAAATAATTAATAATTTAAGAAATACAAATAATATTGTTAAAAATATTAAGGATTATCAATTAAATAATGATTATTTTAAAGAAGATATTAAATTAAATGAAAATAAGGTTATTAATAATAATAATTTCTTAAATTCTTTTATTAATTTTGCAAAAAATAGTATTTATAAAAATAAAGAAGATTTTACAATACATCATAATAAAAATTTAATATCAAATGATAATTTATATTTAGATAAGGAAAAAAAGGAAATTGAAAAAAAAAATAATGAAGAAGAAAATGATAATTATATAGAGGTTAACGAACGGGACTTAGACAGTCAATTAGAAAAAACTTATGAAAAAGAATCTAAAGAAGCATCTGCTGAAGAAGGATCTGAACAAGCATCTGAACAAGCATCTGAAGAAGTTTCAGAACAAGAATCAGAACAACTTTCTAAACAAGCATCTGAAGAAGTTTCAGAACAAGAATCAGAACAACTTTCTGAACAAGAATCAGAACAAGAATCAGAACAAGAATCAGAACAAGAATCAGAACAAGAATCAGAACAAGAATCAGAACAAAAATCAGAACAAGAATCAGAACAAGAATCAGAACAAGAATCAGAACAAGAATCAGAACAAAAATCAGAACAAGAATCAGAAAAAAATATTGAAAAAGAAACTGAAAAAGAAATTGAAAAAGAAACTAAAGAAGTTCCTGAAAAAGAAAAAAATATAAGACCTAAAAAAATTAAAAAAGATAAAAAAGATAAAAAATCTAAAAAAAAAGAAACAAATAAAAGTTTGAATATTCAAAAAAAAAAAAGTAAATTTATAATTGATTCTTCATCTTCTGAAGAAAATAGTGACAATGATAATAATAATATTAAAAAAGTAATATGGTAAATAGTGCGATAATATGCTAAATTGTTAAATGATATATTTATATAGAAAATATGTATTATTATTATTCTTTATTAATTACAATAATAGTGTTTATATTTTTTCAAGTAAATGAATATAATAATTCAAAAAAAAATGAGATAAAGTATAATTTAATAAATATTAATAATATAATTTATTTTATATTATCATATATGTTACTAACTATTATATTTTTTTTTATTTTTGAAAGTAAAAATATAAAAAAAATAAATTTTGATAAAATTGAAAAAGATAATTTTGAATTTAATAATGAATTACTGAGAAAAATTCCTGAAAATATAAATATTGGTTTTATACCATTTGATGAGTAAGAAACATTTATTTTTATATATTAACAATAATTAATAGAATGAAATTAGAATTAAAAAAATTTGATCCTAGTAAAATATCCGGCGACTCTGTTGTTGTTTTTATAGGTAAAAGAAATACCGGAAAATCATATTGTATGAAAGATATTTTGAGTTTTCATAGAAGCGTTCCTATAGGTATTGTTATTAGTCCGACAGAAAAAGCAAATGGATATTTTGAAAAATTTATACCTAAAATGTTATTATACGATGAACCTGACGAAAGAATAATAAAAACATTTTTAGATAGACAGCAAAATATATCTAGAGAAAAAAAAGCGGAAAGTGCAAAATATGGCAAAAGTAGTATAGATAATAGAGCATTTTTGATATTGGACGATTGTTTATATGATAAAAAATGGATAAATGATAAATCAATAAGATCTATATTTATGAACGGAAGACATTATAAAATTTTCTTTTTAATTACAATGCAACACGCGATGGGTCTTCCACCTGTTTTAAGAAATAATTTAGATTATGTTTTTATATTTAGAAATAATATTGTAAAAGAAAGACAAAAAATTTATGATAATTATGCAGGTATGTTTGCAAATTTTGAAGTTTTTAATCAAGTAATGAATCAATGTACAGAAAATTATGAATGTCTTGTTATAGATTGTAAAACTCAAAGTAATAAATTAGAAGACCAAGTTTTTTGGTATAGAGCGAAAGAAGTACATTTTAAAATGTGTAGTACTGAAATGTGGAATATGCAAAGTTTAGAAGATCAACGAAATGTACAGGGATTCGGCGTAAATGATGACGATGATGATGAAAAATATGATGCAGGTGTTTTTACAAAGAAAAAAAATAATCCAAAAATTAATGTTAAAAAGTCAAATCATTAATTTATGAAGAAGGTGCTAATGGATAATAATCATTATAATCATTTATATATCTCCCTGGTATATAATAGTTAGTTCCATCATAAACATAATTTAGTTCAGCAATATTATTTACATTATTGTTTGCATATTCTTGGTATGATATAGAAAATATTTCATAATCAGTACCACCAACACCATCAGTATCACCAATTTTTACAGTAGTAGCATTACTATCAGCAACTGAAAATGTGGCTAATAATGTTTGTAAATTAGTATTAGAATATTGTGTAGCAGTTGCATCAATAGTTGTTGGAACAGTAGTACTAATATTCATCCATATTCTACCTAAATCATTTTTGCTTGGATATTCGTGTGCAGATGGATAATATACATATTCTTCATTTACATATTGTCCAGGAACATATACATATATTCCTTCAACAATATAGGAATTTTCTCTAACATTAGATTCAACTTCATAGTTAACAAAATCTTCAAAATCTAAATTCAATATACCATCAGTTGAATTTGCAACAGATTTATCTTTTATTTTTTCACCTAAAGTTTCATCAATACCATTAAATATTTTAGTAGTATTTGACATAGCAACTGATACATCAGAAACTTGAGTTAATTTTTGCCAGGTTATACCATTATCTTGTGATATATAGTGTACATCAGGGATATTAGCAACAGTATTTACTCTATGTTGGACATAATGAGTACCATTTTCAGTAGTCCCAATAATTGTTGTTCCGGAACCAAATATAGCATCTCTTTCTGTTTGTGTTAAAACTAATCTAGGTTCTAAATTACTATCTCTTTCAGGGTCTGGTGTAACTAAATTTCCATTAGAATCATACGAACCATCATTTCCTTCTAATATGTTAATAAATTTAGTGAAATTTGCTAATTTGGCGTCAGCATCTACGCCATCAACAACAGTAGTACCAGTTATTTCAGTAAAACCAGTAAAATCTGTAATTTCTCTTAATTTCCAATATCTACCAAGTTTACCTTTACCAGGGAAACTAATATAATTTTTATAATCTTCATTTATATATTTGCCAGGTATATATAATTTAGAAGCAGATTTAAGGTAGTGATATCTTGTTAATAATCTATGTGATACATATTCTCCTGCTAAACTTGTAGTTCCATCAGATTGTGTAATAGCATGGTTGGTTTGACCAATACTATTTGAAGTATCTGCATATTTAGCAGTATTTAATAACGCATCTAATTCGCTACTTGTTAATAATAATCTACCACCAGTTAATATAGTTAATGTAGGTGGATGAACAATTTCATAACCCATATTTGTATTTCCATTACCAATATTTGTAATATCTCCAGAAGTTACTTTAACCCAATTATAACCGTAATCATTTGAAATAAAATAATCAGTACCATCCGTTAAATATTGAGTAGTATAGTATCTATTTCTTTTATTATGTTCATACCAATCATTATGATTATCGCTACCATCTACAACAAAATCACTATCTATAGCAGTAGTTAATGCATTAAGTTGAGTATTTGTTAAATCAAAATCATCAGCTTCTAATAAAGCAGAGGTTGCGCCGTGATAAACACGGGTACCTACTCTAGGTTGAATAGAAACTTGTTGCCAATTACTTCCATTATCTGATGTAACATAGAAAATACCATTTGTTGTTCGATGTTGAATATATTTAGTACTTAATATTTTAGTGAAAGTAAAATCTGATAATAATGTATTCAATTCGTTTCTTGATAATTCAATTGTTCCACCATCTAATAATGTTTCAGTTGAATTATGTTCTATTATTTTTCTATTAGAAGCAAGTATTGGAAGATCAGTTACTTCTTGCCATAATCTACCAATTCTATTATCTACAGTGCTAAATTGATAATCATTTTGTAGAGCAGATTGTTCATTTAATATATGTGCAGCTCTTTCAGCATCTTTAGTAGCAGTATCTTCATCGTCTTTAGAGTGTTGTTTATCATTACTTCTCATAGAAACAACAAATTTGCCATCTGTTCTTTCATAATAATCACCATATCTCAAAATACTGCCATGTGCATCAGTATCTGCACTGTCTAAAGAGGGCACATCTCTGGTATCAAGTAACACTAAAGTATTGCCTAATCCTGTTCTATTTGTTATATTATCGGTATATATTATTTCATAAGTATTTTTATCAATAACAGAATCAACAACACAATAAGTATTTTTTGTATATACTCTATCATCAACTTTAAATTCTTTTTGAAAACCAGAAACACTAACATTTGTATCAAAAGTATCTAATAAGTTTTTAAAATCACTATCATTTGTAATAGTATTATTTGATAATTTTCTTCTATTTGGAAATTTAGTTAAAGAAATTCTTTCGTCACTGGAGTCCATGAGAACCCATATTTGTCCAATTCTAGTACTACTTTGTCTTATTTTTTCAGCTTTATGCAATACATCTTTTAATTTAATATCTCTTACTTTTTTATAATGATATTCTTCATCGTCACTTCTACTAACTAACCATCTATATGGTGGAACTGCTTTATAAAATGTACTATTTGCTCCAGCAATATAATCATCTGGAGTTAATTCTAATTCATCTAAACGATTTTGAATAGTAATTGCAATACCATTTATTGTTTCATGAGTTGCATCAGTATCAATAGTAACAATATTATTTGTGCCATTTAATGGAGTAGCACTATTATGTGTAATATCGTCTAATACTAATAATCTACCACTAGTAGGTTTTTCAGATCCTATTAAAGACCATTTAGTACCAAATGTAAAATCATATGGTTTATAATATTGTCCAAATTCTAAATTTGCTTGATTTGGAACTAAAGTTTTATCAAAAATAACATATTCATTACCATATTTTTTTATTCTATTAGTTTTGCCATCAATTACAGAGTCTACAATATATGATTTTTGAAGAGATTGAGCATCTTTTATTGGTATATTATTTCTTAAAAATTTGTCTAGATCATTACCAGCAGTTATTGATACATTTCTATTTGCATCATCAAGCATATCTTTAAAATTGAATTTATTTATTCTTTTATCATTTTCAAGCATTTTAATCCATATTTGGCCTTCAGAATCTTTATCAGATGTTCTTCTTACATCCTTAGCAGTATTTCTTATTTCTTTTATATCTGTATCAACAGTATTATTAAATGCATATTGAACATCATTACTTCTTACTGCCAACCATATATCATTACCTGACAAATAGAAATCACCATATTTAATATTATTGTCTTTTACAACAGGTAAAGAATTACTATCCATTACTCTATTTGGAACATCTCTATGATCTAGTAAAACATATTCATCACCATAAACAATTATTCTATTAGTCTTACTATCTCTTGTAGAATTAATAATATTTGCATAGTATTTATCAAATGGATAATTATAATTTTCTTTATATCCTTCAAAATTATTATCAAGTAAAAAATTCTTGAGTTCGTTACTAGTTTTAGAAGTATGATTATTTAAACGATCATCATTTAATTTTCTAGATTTATCATAATCGATTGTATAATATTTATTTGTTGCTAATGTTGTATTTAATACATAATCATCATAATAAAATTCAAAGTCTCTAATTTCTGTCTTGGTATTAAATGTATCTAAATTATAAGTTTCAGTATGTACATAAGCAACTAATTCGGCCAATTGACTTGATGTTAATATCTCTGATAAATCTCTACCAGTTACAGGTCTAGTTGCACCATTACTAGTTGTTTCCCAATGTAATGGTGTAATAATAGGATAATACAATCCACTATTTTTCGAATCATCTTTGTTCATTTTTTTCCATATTTGACCAGGAATATCAGAACTTTGTTTTATATTTAATGCTTCATTTTTAGTATCATTAATAGTTATTTGATGATGTTTATCATAAACATGTTGATTTTCGGTACTTCTTGTTGCTAACCATATATATATAGGCATTGGTCTATACGCAGTTGTATTATCTAAACCAATTATATAATCAGTTGTTTGTAAATTTAATTTAGATAATTTGTTATTATCATATACTGCTTTAGTTAATGTAACAATATCATTAGTTGGAGTTGTCAATAAATCACTTAAATTTTGATGATATAATTCTCTTCCAAAATTTGGTGTATCTCCTTTTGCTATTAATTTCCATTTTTTACCATCAAATACACCACCATTTTCTATTGCTTTATAATATATATCTTCTGTACCATTATTTGCAACATATATGTAATCTAATGATTTTATATTTAAATTAGCTAAATCGCTTTGAGTAAATACTAAACTAGATACTAAAGGTGTACTAATATCAATGACTGGAGGTAGAGTTGCTATATTTGTAATTTCATCTCTTAACATTTGTGTTAAATCACAATCGTATAATTCTCTTCCATAATCTAATTTTTTAGTTTGATTTGTTAGTACCCATTTATATCCGAATAATGTACTTAAATTTTCGTCGTAATAATCACCATATTTTATATTATTAGGAATATCAGTATTATCTAATAATACATATGTATCACCATATTGTTTAACTAATTTACTATCCATTAATATATTTTGAGTATTAAAGTCTGTTTTAGAATTTAATATATATGAAGTATCAACCGAACCATCATTAATAATAGTATTATCTTTAAAGAAATTTGCTACATCACTACTTACAGTATCTCCTGCTAATTTTCTAGATTCATCATAATTAATTACCCAATAGTTACTACCAGTAGTATTTAATATATAATCATCATAATTAAATTTTAAATCTTTAATTAAATTTTTAGTTCTAAATTCTGTTAAAGTGAATGTTCCAGCATTAATATATGTTAGTAATTCTGTTTTATCATTTGTTGCTATAACACTTGATAAATCTCTTCCAACTGTAGGTCTAATAGGTGAACCAGTATTAGTCCATTTAATTGGAGTTATTTCATTATAAAAATATTTAGAATTTCTAGGATCATTTTTATTCATTTTAACCCATATTTGTCCTGGTTTAGTTTGTAATGAGTCTTTTGTTTTTATAGCATTTAATCTAATACTTCTAACATCTCTTTGATGTTCTTTTAAATATTTATTATTTTCATCAGCACTTCTTGAAACCATCCATACAGTTCTACCTACTTTATAATAATCGCCATATTCAAATGTTATTGGACTACTACCGTCAATTTGTGTTGGAATATCACTCGTAGTAGACTCTCCAACATTTAAAATATATTTTTTTCCTAATTTTGTAGTATCAATAGCACCAGTTGTACTATTTTCCTCATATTGATAAGCATTTGAATGAGTCATATTATTAACATTAGAATCAACTATATGATATCTTGGGTATAATTGATGATAATAAATAAAATTTGCAGAATCTTCAGCAACATCAGTAGTATAATTTGCTTCTGTTGGTATATAATAATAATCGTAAGTATTATTTGTAGTTGTGTTATTTGTGGTTATTTTAACATAACTATAAATATTTAATTTATTAGAAGATAACCCTATTTCTCTATTAGCTTCTATGCCATCTGTCCAAAGAGATGCTTTAGGTATAGTTGCAGGCAATGTAAATCCTGTGAAACTTCTATTACTTGCATCATCGTAATTTTCAGAACCAACAGAAGAATTTATTTGAGCAATGATACTTCCAGCGGTGGGTGTTGCACCAACTTGAGTTAAATCAATTGATTCAATTTCATATCCATATAATGGTTTATCTGTACCATATAATGTCCATTTTGTGCCAGAAGGAGCAATTGTTTTAGTAGTAAATAATTCAATTAAATCAATAACTTTCTGGTCTTCAACAGAAACATTAGTACCAGCGGCAACATTAGTATTAACTCGAGTGATAGTATCATTAATTTCTGCAGTTAAATCACGAATATTAGATTCACCATGTAAATTATTAGTGCGGTTAGTAAATAAATATCTATTCATTCTTTCATCATCTTGATCCATTTCTACCCATATTTGACCGGGAGTAGTACTAGTATCTCTCTCTCTTATAGCTTTTCTATGTATTTCTTTTAATCTATCACTATTTTTATCCTTTGCCTTATTTTTATTTATAGATTCAACGGCGGTTGTTCTATTTCCATATGTAGATGTATTGCCACTTTCACCAACAGAATTGAATGTTCTGCGTTCTTCAACACCAGGCAAAGACATTACATATGCTTCTATATAGTTATCGTATGAAGACATTAGTTGAATATTATCTAATATATATATATATAATTTTATTTAATAAATAAAAAAAAATGATTTTAATTTATTTAATAAAATATTATATAAAATAATGAATTATACAACAAACTCAAATTTCTTTAAAACATACGATAATATTGAAGAATGTATTAAAATTCCAAATAGTAGTAAAAAATTTGTAAAAGAAGTTAATAATAAAAAATTGAATTTAAGAAAAAAAGACACTATCCATTCTCGTAAAAATATGAGAAAACAAAATAAAGATTGGAAAGATTTTAATCAATCATAAAATTTTAAATAATATTTTTATGTAATAGATTCTATTTTATTTTTTTCATGACAAATAGATATTTAAATGAAGGTAGTTATGGTTGTGTAATTAAACCAGGTATAAAATGTATAAAAAAAATTAAAAAGAATACCATATCAAAATATTTCATAGATAAAAAAGAATGGTTAAATGAATTAAAGAATAATAAAATAATAAATAAATTTTTAAAAAAAGAACATATTGTAAAATTGATAGATTATTGCTCAACAATAAAAAAAGAAAAAATATTAATTGAAAATTGTAAATTATTAAACAAAAAAACAAAATATATATATAATATAATATATGAATACGCTGGTATTGATTTACATAATTTAATTTCAAAAAAAATCAAATTTAAGCAAATTTTTTTAAAATTTGATAAAATTTTTGAAACAGTTAAACTATTATCAGATAATAATTATATACATTTTGATATAAGATTGCCGAATATTGTATTAAAAAATAAAAGATTAAAATTAATAGATTATGGTTTAATGAAAAATAAAAATATACAGAAAAAGTATTTAAATAAACTAAAAAAAAAAAAAATTTATTATTTACCACCAGAATTTAATAATGATAATCTTAATTATTTATATATTAGAATAATAAAACTATTACAAAAAAATAATAGTATTATTTCTTATAATAAAAAGAAAAGAAAACAAATAATATTGATAATTAATTTTATTTTAAATAAATTAAAAAATAAAAATAAAATTCAAAAAATTGACACAAGCAAAATTGATATATATATGATAGGTATTGTATTACTTGAATTATTAATAATTTTAAATATTAAAAATAATCTAGATATATCAGATAATGAATATAATTTAATATTAAAATTTATTAAAAAGTTAATAGAACCTAATAATAAAAAAAGATATAGTGTAGATAAAGCATATGAGTCATATAAAAAATTAATTATTTTTATATAAAAATAAAATACCCCCTGAGAGGATTGAACTCTCAACCTTTGGCTTAGAAGGCCAACGCTCTATCCAATTGAGCTAAGGGGGCAATAAAATAAATAAATAGTTTTCAAAAAACTATTTAAGTATATTAAATTTAATATACAATATCATTTAAAATTGCTGGATGTTAATTATACAATTAACTTTGTTCTTATTTAGATATTATTAAAATTGCTGGATGTTAATTATACAATTAACTTTGTTTTTATTTAGATATTATTAAAATTGCTGGATGTTAATTATACAATTAACTTTAATTATAATTTTGTTATTATAAAAAAATAAAAAATGCTCTCAGGGAGACTCGAACTCCCAATCTTTGGCTCATAAGACCAACGCTTTAACCGATTAAGCTATGAGAGCATGTGATGCAATTCCTTCACATCTATATATATAGATAAATTCTTATATACTTTTAATTTAAGTTATATAAATATAAAATCATAAGTATATTTATATATATAAAGACTCTTATGCCTAGAAAAAAAAGAGTTCAAACTATTACGGAGGAAAAAAAACAAAAAAAAAATATAATGAATACAATGATAAATGATAATAATGAAGATCATATAATATTACAACTTCCCATTAATAAAAATAATATTAATAATATAACAAATATAGATATTAATACTATAGACCCTATACCATATGATGATAAAGAATGTTATTTTTATTCTGATAATAAAATTATAGACATGTCATATGATAATTTACATAGAAATAAAGATGATGATAATTTTATACATTCTAATAATAATGAAACCCTTAATAAAGTAAATAAAAATATTGAAAATAAAAGTTGTTGTTTCTGGTGTATTCATCAAATCGAATATATGTCATATGGAATGCCGATGTCACATGATTTTCATACAAATACTTATTCGTGTCATGGGTCTTTTTGCTCTTTAGAATGTGCTAATGCATATAATTTTTCTATAAATTCTGGTTCTGATAAAGTTTGGGAAATTAATAGTCTTATTCAAATGATGGCAAAATTATATAATTTAAAAATACCGGTTAGACCCGCACCATCAAGATATTTATTAAATATATTTAATGGTGGTACAATGTCTATTGAAGAATATAGAGAATTGCATAAAACAACTGATACATCCTATGTTTTAAATTTACCACCAATGGTAAGTATAATATCAAATTACGAAAAAATTAACACATCATATATTAAATCATTAACAGAAAATATTAAGAAAAATGATATAACACAACATTTATCAGTTAATGAAGGAACTAAAAATATCAATATATTTAAAAAATAAAAATTGATTTTTTATTTTTTAAATATATTGATATAAATGAAAGTATATTTTACAAACTATAAAGTTTCAACAATTACTTGTAATGCTAATATTGGTAATGATATTGATATTGATTTATCAATATTATATGAACACATAACTCCAAGTGAAGAAAATAATAATATTATATGGATACAAAATTTAAGAGATAATTCTCAATTTACGAAAGGAACATATCCAAAAAAAATTAGAAAATCAAAAAAGAAAAATAAAAAAAAGAATAGATTTGATAATCAAATAACAATTATATTTAAAATTGATATTAACTATATGCCAAATATTAAAATATTCAAAAATGGTAATATACAACTTACTGGAATTAAAAAAACAAATGATACAGAATATATAGCATATCACATTATAAACAAAATCAAAGATATTTATAATAATATTGATAAAAATATTGACAAAAATAATAATAATGATTTCATTAGTTCTTTAGAATATTCAAACTTTAAAATTAGAATGATTAATACAGATTTTAAAACATATACTGATGATAAATTTAAAAATAAATTTATAATTAGAAGAAAAGAACTACATAATATTTTGATAAGTAAAAAATATAATAATAAAAGTAGTTTTCAACCAGGAATATATCAAGGTGTAAAATTGGAATATTATTATAATAAAAATAATGACGGTAAATGTATTTGCGAGTTTCATTCATTTAATAAAAAAAATATTAGTACCGATTGTAAAAAAGTAACTGTTGCTATATTTGAAAGTGGAAGTGTATTAATTACTGGAGGAATTACATTTGAACAAGTTCAAAGAGCATATGAATATATTACATCAATCATATCTGATAATGCAGAAACTATTTACAAACCGGAATTAAATATTATAACATAATATATTATATTTTTCGGGATTTATAAAATTATATTTTAAAGGTTTTGGATTATTGCCAGGTCTATAAGAACTTGGAATGTGATTTTTTGCATAAAATTGTTCTGCATATTTTTCAGCAGTTGGTTCTATATATGCGAACATTTTTTCAGAATTTATTTCATTATCTACGAAGCTATAACTACTCATTTGTATAAATTTATTTCGATTTATCTAATTAAATAAATTATTTTTTTTTTAGTTATATTCTTTATACATATCATTTCCTACTTTTTTTGAAGCATCTTCAAAAGTCATTGTATTATTAATTATTTTTTCTCTTAAATCTAGCATATAATATAATGTATCCATATTAATATCCTTTTTTAATGACATATCAGACAAAAAAGGATATCTTTCAGTGAAAAATTTATAATTTGTTTCAAAATCTTTTTTGTCAGTATCGCTTATACTATCTATATTATCTATATTATATTTTTCTCTTATTTCTTTTATTATTTCTAAAAGTTTAGCATTTGTATATCCATCTTTCACAAAATCAACATTACCCTTATCTCTTTTATTTTTCATTTTAATATAAAATATTATTTTTTTTTTTTTATATAATTTCTATCCAATTTTCTGGAAATAAATCTTTTAATTCCTTGTCTTTATTTGCCGGTCCAAACCATTTTTTTGGATATAAGATATACTTTGAATTTGAAAAATATGCACCAAACCATGAAAATGTACTATTTGCTATTATAATATTATCACAATTTGATATTAAAAGCATTTGTTCATAATTTGTGATATCATTCGATATTTTTATAAAATCACATTTATTATTATTACTTTTCAAATTTATTATATATTTATTAACTATATCATCATCACATTTTTGACAAAAATATAATATTTGATATTCATTTGTATTATAATTTATTAATCCATCTATTTTTTTTAATGCTTTATTATAATAATCAATACTCAATATTGGGTGAAAATTTTGTAAATTATAATAATCACCAATTCTAAAATGAATCCCTACTGTCTTTTTATTAAAATATTCATTATATTTATTTCGAATATTATTCTTTTTTATTTTAATATTCAATAAATTATTAATTTTATCATAATGTTTTTTAAAATATTTATCACTTTGAAAAAATCCATTTATATATATATCTTTTTCTTTATTAAAAATAATCTCATCATAATGAAATTTTTTTTCATTATATAAATTATTATTATCTTCTAATATTTTTTCATTTGATATATTTGTTTTATTATTTAATTCTGATAAAAAATTATCAAAATAAGTTATATTATCACCAAAAATGGTATTACTATTATTTTTAATACATATTCTATAATCTAAATTGTGTTCTAATGATAAACTAATTCCGTTAAATATTTGAAATAATTGATTTCCTAATTGTGCTCTTAATACTATATATATCATTAAATCTATATAAATATATATTGTTTAAATAATAATTATGAAACATATTTGGATTAATATTGATAAAAATGAAAAAAGAAAAGCATATATGTGTAAACAATTCAATGAAAATAATATTGAAAATATAAGAGTATCTGCAATAACTCCTTTAATGTTTGATAAAGTTTTACACAATAATCATACTAGACCATTAACATGTAAGTATCCTGGTTGTATTACTTGTGATTATGAATTTGCATGTTTATGTAGTCATATTAAAGCAATGCAAGAATGTTTAAAATATGAAGACGAATATTTTGTTATTATGGAAGATGATATTTCTCTGCCATTTTTAATTGATTATAATAAATTAATAAATTCAACACAAAAAAAATTTGATATACTTCAATTATTAATATTATATAATAATACTATTGAAAGTCTAAATAATGTTTTTAAAGAAAAAAACATTTTATTTATTAAATGGCAATATCTATTACCATCAACCGGAATGTATATTATTTCTAGAAAATCTGCAGAAAAATTAGTTACTATGTATTTTAATGAAAATAAATACGATTTTAGTAAATTTGATGGTCAAATTGTTGCAGATGTATTATTATATAAATCCGTTAATACCATATGTTCTACTATTCCATATTGTTATCCCAATATTGATATGGGTAGTGAAATTCATCCCGACCATCTTATAGAACATAAAAAAGCAGTAGATAGTATTAAAAAAGTAATTAATGAACATAATAAATATCCATTTGTCTTAAAGAAAATTATTTAACTCCAATATCATCAGTCTTTTGCAATCCATATGTTTCATCAAAAAAATATGTAGCTATTAATTCTTTTCTTTTTGTGCGTAATTTTTTACATGCTTCTAAAGATGTAGAAGTATCGTTTAACCAATTTTTAAATAATTTATTATAATAATCCGGACATTCAGCCATATACGGATATGAATTAACATCCGAGCATGCCAACATAACTGCTTCTTCTGCTAAACCAATTATATGTGAGAAATGTTTTGTTATACAATCTCTACATCTTTTATTTTTATTCGCCAAATGTTCTTCTAATAATATAGATTGTTTAATAATTTGATGCATATTATACTTGGGGTCACTTACTGGATCTATTGAATCACAACCGCTTTTTGTACAGGATTCACCATTGTCTTTTTCTTTAAATTCATGGTCATCTTCAATTGATAAACTATTATAGAATTCTTCGTTATTTAACAGACCGTTATTTTTTTTACTATCAATATATCTATAATATATTAGTACAATAAATATAGTAATTATTAATATCAATATTAATATATATTCATTTTCCATTATCTTTTAATATAATATCTCTATATAAATATAACAATATAATAATATACTACTTTAAAAAAAAATATTTTATCCTATTTTATTAGGAAATAGAAATAATATGTTGGGAGGTACTAGTTGTAGTAAAGTAGGTGGTAAAAAAATAAGTAATAAAAGTGGCGGAGATGGTTGTAGTAGAGTAAATGGTGGTGCTAAAAAAAAAGTTGCCAAAAAAGGTGCCAAAAAAGATGTTAAAAGAAAAAGAGGAGGTGGGTATTGTGTAGGCAATTTACATCCTTTTAGCGCGTCTGCTGATTCAGATTCTGTCGCGGGGACAGCACCAGCACCAGCACCAGCACCAGCACCAGCACCACCGTTATTTCAAGAGGTAGCTCAAGTAGCCGAAACATTTACTGGAGGTGCTAAAAAAAGAAAATCTAAAAAAACTGGAAAATCAAGAAAAGCGGGACCGTATGCTAAATTTGTCAAAAAACATTTCGCGTCTGTACAAAAGAAAAATCCTAAATTTAAAGCAACTGATTGCATTAAAGAATTAGCGAAAATGTGGAAAGCGCAAAAAAAATAGATATAAAATTATTTAAAAAAAAATGATATTTTATTTTTATAGAATCATTTAATTTATAATGAATGAGGAAAGATTTAATAATTTAGATAGTATTGTTCAAAATGTTATTTTAAACTTTACAAATAGAGCAGAAATAGGTTTTGAAAAATATAAAAAAAATATGGATAGAAATGATTTAACTATTGTTCAATGGATTGATCATTCAATTGAAGAAAAAATGGATGATATTATCTATATGCAAAAAATTAAATATGAATTGCTTAAATATAATATCTCAAATATTAAATCCTAAATTAGTAAGTATTCTTTCAACTGAACTATATTTTTCTATTAAATTATCTATTTTTTGATTTAAATTATTAATATTTTCTATATGCATATTTGAAAATATTATATCATCGTGATATTGACTTAAAATATTTTGTATATCATATATATTATTATTTAATGTAGTTGTTTCGTTTGTAAAATATTTTGATAATTTAATATAATTATCATTTAATGTTAATGATTTATAAGTATCATTAATATTAGAATTTAATTTAGAAGAATTGTATTGTTCGTTATATTGATTAAATAAATCAGTTTCAACATTAATATCAATATCTTTTGTTATTATATTACCATTTATTATTAAATTTTCATTATATATATTATCAATAATATATTTATTTTTTTCTCCTTGATAAATATTATCTAGAGATAAATTTTCTATCTTATTATTTATAATGTTGTTTGCATCAATTATATAATTTGATAAATTTGTATTATTTATTATTCTACTATTTTCGATATTCAATATATAGTTTGACATTGCTTCCTCAACACCTTTTGCTATTCTATTATTTAAATAATCACTATCCGCTATATTATGATTTGTTAATTCATCATTATATAAGTTACTATAAATACTACTCATATTATTATCAATATTTATATCAATATCTTTTGATATTATATTACCATTTACAATCAAATCATCATTGTATATATTTTTAACTATAAATTTATTTGTATCGCCTTGTATTACATTATCTAATGATATTGTCTTAATTTTTGTATCTACAGTTTCATTTATTGTTATCAACCAATTTGATAAATAATTATCTATTATACTTTTAATTCTATTTTCTAAATATTCATTATCTCCAGATATTATATTTGATAATCCTTGATTATATTCATTATTGTAATATTCTTGTAAATCTTGTTGAATATTTACATCAATATCTTTTGTAATTATATTTCCATTTATAACTAAATTCTCATTATATATATTACTAATTATAAATTTATTTATATTTCCTTGTTGTATATCATCTAATGTTAAGTTATTTATTTTATCATTTAATAATTTATTAATATCGTTTACATATTTTTCTGTAGAATCATTTATCAAAGTATCTATTTTTATTTCCAAATTTGAATTATTTCCAATTGTTGGTTCGTCAATAATAATATTTCTTAATATATTTGATATATTACCATATGTATCCCTTTCATCATGAAATGGATTAATAAATATATTACTATAATATAAATCTGTATAATAATCTGTATCGAATTCGAGCAAATCTATACTTTTTGCTTTTAAATTTCCTAATATAATTAAATCGTCGTTATAAATATTATTAATTATATATTTATTACTTGTCCCTTGTTCTACTCTATCTAGTTGATGTAATCCCATTACATGTTTAATATTATTGACATTATCTAAGATATCAGTAAATTGTGCATTTGATAATAATAAATTGGAATTTTTATAAAAATCGTAAAGTCTTTCTTCTGTATAAAATAAATTAGAACCTTCATTTAATTCGGATGTCGTTTTATCATTTAAATTAATATTTGTAATTTTTTCACCATTACCGATAAATTCTGTACATCTTATTTCTCCGTCAATATCAATATTTTTTTCTATATTAATTTTATTTCCTATAAATCCATTCTTATTAATTATTAATATATCTTCGTAATTATTTGATATTTTTAAAACATCTCCTTCATCCATTTGTTGAATATTTATGGAATCATTTATACCATAATTGATTATATTAATACAATCAGAATTATATATTGATTCATTTATAATTGTTGCATTATTATTTAAGATTGTATTATGTGATTTTAATGTCCCTTCTATTTCTAAATTGTCATCATATTTATTACTATTAATATATTTATTATATAAACCTTGATTTATTTTATCTAAACTAATATTTACAATATTAATATCAAGTAAATTAGATATATTTAAATTAGAATTAAAAATATCTGTTAAATTTTCCTCTAATATTGTTATTCTATTTATATTATTATCTATTATTTCATTTATTATATTTGAATTATTATTTAATCTTATTATATTCGAATCGTTATCTATACTTGTTATAAAATCAATATTATCTATTTTATCAATTAATATATTACTCGTTTCATTAATTTTATTACTTAATTGTGTTATTAATATATCATCTACATTTGCAATTAAATCTAGATTATTTATATAATTTACTAAATTATTAGATGTTACATTAATTTTTGTTTCAAAAATATTTGATACTTCATTATCTATATTTAATATTATATCATAACTATTTATATAATCAATTAATTCATTTGATGTTATTATAACTTTATTTAAAAGAATATTTGATACTTCATTGTCAATATTTGCAATTAAATCATAATTACTTATATAATCTATTACATAATTTGATATTAAATCTATTTTATTATTTAAATTATTTGAATTTTCAAATAATTCTATTATATTATTTGAATTTTCTATTATTATTTCATTTGTATTAATGAATTCTATTATCGTATTAGAAGTATCATTAATTTTTGTATCTAAACTATCAACAATATTAGATAATTCGATTTTATTATTATTAATTATTATTTCATTACTATTAATAAAATCGATTATCATGTTCGAATTATCATTAATTTTAATATCTAAATTATCAACAATATTAGATAATTCAATTATATTATTTGAATTATTAATTATTATTTCATTACTATTAATAAAATCTATTATCAGGTTCGAATTATCATTAATTTTAATATCTAAATTATCAACAATATCAAATAATTCAATTATATTATTTGAATTATTAATTATTACATCATATTCATTAATATAATTTATTAAACTATTTGAAGATAAATCAATTTTATCTTGAATATTATTTAAAATGGTAATATCAATATTTCCAATAATATCATAATTATTAATATATGTTATAATATTATTGGAAGATTCATATATTTTTTGTGTTAATTCATTTGATATAACATCTTCTATATTTAGAATTATTTCATAATTATTAATATAATCTATTAAACTATTTGAAGTTATAGAAATATTGTTTTCAATTAAGTTTGAAATATTATTAATACTATTTATAATTTCATTACTATTATTTGATAATACATTATTTATATTATTACTTGTTAATATTATATTATTAGAATTTTCATCTATTTTAACATTAAGAATATTTGATGCGTTATATAATTCAATTATATGAACATTATTATCAATATTGTTTAAAAAATCTAAATTATTAATAATATTTATTATATCATTTGATGTATTATATATATTACTATTTAAATAATTTGATATATTATTTATTAATATATTTTCGTTATTAAGTTTAATAATAAGTTCATTCGATGTTTCATTTATTTCATTCGTTAACAAATTTGAAACTTCATTATCTATATTTATAATAAAATCATAATTTTCAATATAATCTATTATATAATTTGATGTAATATCTATTTTGTTATCAATCAAATCATATCTTTCATACAAACTTAATATATTACAATCATTATCAATATTTGTATTAAATTGTATATGGTTTATATAATCAATCAAACTATTAGAATTATTTTCTATTTCTTCTTCCAAACTATTTATTATTGTATCATCAATATTAACTATTAAATCATAATTATTCACATAATTTATTAAATTATTTGAAGTATTTATTAAACTTACTATTATATCATTTACTCTTGTATTAATTAATATTTGATTATATTCATTAAAATCATTTATTTTATAATCAAGATTATCAATTTCATCTACGAATAAATTTGAATTTTTTATAATATTATCAGCCAATATATTTGATGATATTTGTAAATTATTTATATCATTAAATATATTATTAAAATATTCATTATTACAAGTATTAATATTATTAATATAATTTATAATTTCATTAGATGTTATATTAATATTACTGAACACTATATTTGAAACAATATTATCAATATTCAATTCAAAATTATAATTATTGATATAATCAATTAAAGAATTTGAAGATATATTTATTTTATTTAATAATTGATCTGTGGATTCATATAAATTTAATATATTTACATTATTATTTATATCAACATCGAAATTATGGATATAATCTATTAAATTATTTGAAGTAATTGAAATTTGATCTTGAATCTGTGTTATAACTATATTATCAATATTTGCTATAAATTCATAATTATTCATATAATCTATTAAATTGTTTGAAGTATCAATTATTTTATTTGTTAATTCGTTCGATAATATTATTCCTCCCATATTTATATTATTATTACTCACAAAGTCAATTAAATTATTAGAAGTTATTTCAATATCATTATTAAATTTATTTATAACATCAATTATATCTTTACTAATTATGTTACTATTATCGCTAATTATTATTTCTAAATTTTCTATATTTGATATCAAATTATTTGATAATAATTCTATCTTATCATTGAGAATATTAGATGCTTCGTATAAATAAATAATATTACTATCGTTTTGTAAATCTTCTAATAAATCTAAACTATTAATATATTCAACTATATTATTTGAACTTAATAGTATTTTATTATCAAGTTGTTCTACTACTAAACTATCAATATTTCCAACTAAATCATAATTATTTACAAAACTTATTATATTATTTGAAGTATCATTGATTTTTGTATTTAAAGTATTTATAATTGCATCATCCAAATTATTAATCAAATCAATATTATTAACATAATCTATTAAACTATTTGATGTATTATTTATTTTATCATTTAAATAATTACTACCCGATTGTAACTTAATAATTTCATTACTATTTTCAATTATTTTTTCAAATGTATTTATATAATTAATAATATTATTACTATTTGATATTAATTTATAATCAAATATATTTGAATTTTCATTTATTATATTTACGGTTAGTTCTTTTTCTTCTAATATTCTTTCTATTATTATGTTCGATGTTATATCAATTTTATTTAATAAATTATTAGAATCAATTACTCGATTATCATCTATATTATTTAAATTTGTACTTATTATATTACTTAAATTATTAATGTTTGATGTTAAATTATTTGAACTTTCATTTATTCTTTCATTTAATTCTATTGTTATTAAATCATTAATATTTGCAACTAAATCTAAATCATTAATATAATTTATTATATTATTTGAATTATCTACTAATTTATTATCTAATAAATCATATCTTTCATATAAATTTAATATATTTACATTACAATCTATATTGTGTTCATAATTATGTATATAATTTATTAAACTATTAGATGTATTATTAATTTCATCAATAATCATATCATTTAGATTTATATTTATTTCATATTCATTTATATATTCGATTAAATTATTTGATAAATTTAAAATATTTTCATTTAAATTATTTGATGAAATTTTATCTAAAATATTTATTGAAGTAATATTACTTACATTAATTATATGTTCAAATAAACTATCTGTATTTGAACTTAATGAATTTTCAAAATAATTTGATATATTTTCAATATTATTTTCAATTAAATTTGTATTACTAATTATTAATTCGCTAAAATAATTACTACTATATAATATATTATTTGAATTATCTTTTATTTTACTTTCTAAATTAATTAGAGACGAATATAAATTATTTATATTACTATCATTATCCGTATCTGCTGTTAATTCTAAATTATTTATATATTCTATTATATTATTTGAACTATTTGATACTATATCTTCAATATCATTTATTATAATACTATTAATATTTCCAACAATATCGTAACTATTTATATAACTTATTATGGAATCATTTGTATCTTCTATTTTTTTATTCAAATTAGAATTAAAATAATTTATTAATTCATTTGAATTAATTATGATTTTCTCATCAATCCCATCCAATATTTCATTATTAATATTTAATACAAAATCATATTCATTTACATAATTAATTAAATTATTAGATACATTATTTATATTAATTAGTAATTTATTTGAAGTATCATTTAAATCGTTTGATATATCTATATTATTAATATAATCGACTAAATTATTTGATGTATTATCTAAATCATTTATTAAAGCAGTCTGAACCCCATTTATTTTATTTAATAAATAATCATTTTGATTTATTAAAATATTATTACTTAATTGCAATTCATTTATAATGTTATTTGATGTTATTAGAATTTCACTTATTAAAAAATTTGAAGTTGTATCCAATTCTATGATATTTACATTATTTTCAATATCTAAATCTTTTATAAATAATACTATTTCATTTGATGTATCATTTATTGCATTATTTAATTCAGTTGCCAATAAGCTATCAATATTTCCAACTAAATCATAATTATTTATAAATTCTACTACTAAATTATTAACAAATTGCAAATCTATATTTGAAGATACATCTATTTCATTTGCATAATTTATTAAATTATTAGATGCTATATTAATATTTTCAATTAAATTATTTGATAAATTATCATTTGCAAAATTATAACTGGTTATATAATTTATTAAATTATTTGATAAACTTTCTATGTTATTATCTATTTTACCATCTGTTATTTGAAATGATTCAAATAAATTATCTGTCGTATTATTTATACCATCTCTTATATCATTTACATAATTTATTAATATATTCGAATTTTGTTTAATATTGTAGTCATTTCTGTATATATCTGTTATTAAAGAAGCATAAGTTGATGTTATAGTTGATTCTAAATTATCTTCTATAACACTTATATGTTGTATTAAATCATTTGATGTATTTTTAATTTCATTATTTAATTGTGTCGCTACAACACTTTCAATATTTGCTTCTAAATCTAAATTATTTATATATGCTACTAGATAATTTGATATATTTTTACTATCTTCATTTATATATTCTATTAAATTATTAGAATTATCCTCTAATGTAATATTTAAATCTATATTACAACTTTTCAAATATAATATATCATTACTATTATTGTTTATCTGTAATTCTAATCTATTTGATACTATATCTAATTCTTCTGATATATCAATATTATTTACATAATTTATTAATTCATTTGATGTTATTATTATTTCGTCATTTATGTCATTAAAATTTAACAAAATTTTATTATTTGTATAATTTATTAGACTATTTGATGTTTCGCGAATATCATGCAAATTACTTGTCGCATCTATAAAGTTTATATAATTTATTAGACTATTAGACGATTCTATTATTTTTTCGTTTAGTAAATTTGATGCTTCATACAAGTTTTGTATATTACTTGTATTATCTTGATTTGTTATATAATCAAATAAATTTGTATAATTAATTAAATTATTTGACGATTCTATTATTTTTTGATTTAATAAATTCGATGCTTCATATAATGTTTCTATATTACTATTATTATCTTGGTTTGTTAATATATCATATAAATTAATATAGGTTATCAATTTATTAGATGTATTATCTATTTTTTCATTTAATTCATTTGATGTATTACTTATATTATTTATTAAAGTATTTACATTGACTTCAATTTTATCATTTAATAAATTAGATGTACTTCTTATTATATTTTTAACAGTGTTATCTTGAATATTAGTAAAATTTATTAAATTATTTGATAAACTTATATTTGAACTAATTATTATATTTTTTAATTCTGTTTTATCTAAAAATAATTCATATAATAATAAGTTATTTATTTTTGATGATTCTTTATTTACATAATCAATTATATTATTACTTGTTAAAAATATTTGATTACTTAATTCATTTGATGTTAATAAAATTTCATTAAAATTTAACAAAATTTTATTATTTGTATAATTTATTAGACTATTTGATGTCTCACGAATATCATGTAAATTACTTGTTGCATCTATAAAATTTATATAATTTATTAGGTTATTTGATGATTCTACTATTTTTTCGTTTAGTAAATTTGATGCTTCATATAAATTTTGTATATTGCTTGTATTATCTTGATTTGTTATATAATCAAATAAATTTGCATAATTAATTAAATTATTTGATGATTCTACTATTTTTTCATTTAGTATATTTGATGCTTCATATAACTTTTCAATATTACTATTATTGTCTTTATTTGTTAATATATCATATAAATTAATATATGTTATTAATTGATTTGATGTATCATCTATCTTTTCATTTAATTTATTTGATGTTATTAAAATTTCATTAAAATTTAACAAAATTTTATTATTTGTATAATTTATTAGAGTATTTGATGTCTCGCGAATATCATGTAAATTACTTGTCGCATCTATAAAATTTATATAATTTATTAGACTATTTGAAGATTCTATTATTTTTTCGTTTAGTAAATTTGATGCTTCATATAAGTTTTGTATATTACTTGTATTATCTTGATTTGTTATATAATCGAATAAATTTGTATAATTAATTAAATTATTTGACGATTCTACTATTTTTTCATTTAATAAATTAGATGCTTCATATAACTTTTCTATATTACTATTATTGTCTTGATTTGTTAATACATCATATAAATTAATATAAGTTATTAATTTATTTGATGTATTATCTATCTTTTCATTTAATTCATTAGATGTATTACTTAAATTTTCTATTAAATTATTTGATAAAGAACTTATATTTGATATTGTTAAATTTGATGCTTCAATATAATTAATTAAATTTAAGTCTTCTATATAATCTATCAAATTATTTGAAGATATATTTATTTTAGCAACTATATTTAAATCAATGTTATCAATATAATCTATTATATTGTCGTTATTATGATTTACTAAATCAATAATACTATTTGATGTATTGTTAATATACGATGTTATTATTATATTTGAATTAATTATTAAGTTTGATCTCCTCATATCAAACAAATAGTTTGTTGTTATTTCGTCGAGTAAATGTTCGGATATATTTTCAATATAATTAGATATATTATTATTTAATTTGTCACAATAATTTGAATTATTAATTCTATTCAATTCTATTGTTGTTGATAATATATTAGATAATTCAGTATTAGAATCACTAATATCGATTTTTAAATTACCTTTTTCTAAAATTATTTTATTTAATAAATCTGTTTCTACATCATCTATTTTATTTTCTATTCTCAATATATCTATACTATTTATTGCAATATCATCTATCAAATTATTACTACCAATTTCTAAATTTAATATTTTGTCTTTAAAATGTAAATTTGAACTATTTACATTATCTATTATTGATAAAATTAAACCATCATTAATAGTTACTTTATTATTTATAATTTTCAATGAAGTATCTATATTATTAACAACATCATCTAAATCTATGATATCAATTATATTTCCAATTAGTTCATTTGATATATTTGTAATATGATTACATGTATTTATATTATTATTTACAACAATATTACTAATTATTGATATTTCATTTTCGTTTAATAATGTTTTGTTATTAATTATTTCAATTTCATCCAAATTTAATACAAATAATTCTTTTTCAATTATTTCTAAACGCTTATCATATTCATTTGTTACAGACCAATTATTATTTTCATATTTTAAAGTACCTGTAAAAAAATTTATTTCAGAACTAAATGGTATATCTAAATCTTTAAAGGGTAATTTATATTCTGTTTCACTATTACTTAGATTTAATATTTTATATAATAAAATAACCAATCCATCCCCACCATTCCCTCCATTATTTATACCTCCTTTCCCTATATTTTCTATATAATATTGATTATCACTATTTGGCGGATTTATTGGAACATCACCATATAGAACTGTATCTGATGCTACAAGTACTGCATTTTTTGTATAATTTTTATCATAATAACCACTTCCTCCACCACCAGAACCAACACTTCTTCCATATAATGTACCACCACTACCTCCACCCCAATATCCGGCACCCCCACCTGCTTGACTTGTACCACCACCTATAGAAATTATAGCATCTCCACCCTGACCTCGTGTACCATCATTACCAATAACATTTCCCATACCACCATCTCCACCTTTTATTTGTGTTCCGCCACCACCCATATTATTTTTTGAACTCGAATTGCTTTCTAAAATACTTTCAATACTACCATTATTTCCTTTTAACCCTCCTCCACCACCACCATTACAAAATTTACCAAATATTGATGTTCCACCCGCACCACCACCGCCACCAGATATTAAAATTTCATTTCCATCATCAATTGAATTAATATAAATTCCGGATTTTCCACCACCACTTCCACCACCCCTACCTCCTATACCACCATATTGATATCCCTCGTCAACACTTGAATTATATTGATTGCCTTTTCCACCACCACCAACATGTATATATAGTTTATCTATATCCGTTACATTAATAATTGCTGAAGAATAACCACCACTACCTCCACAACCACCATTTATATACCCACCACCTCCTCCTCCGGCACCCCAAACATATAAAAATACTTCATCAATCTCGGATGGAACATTAAAAATTTGTTCATTATTTGTAAAATTATACACTTTTGTAACTGTTATATATTGATTATTGTATTCTTTTCCTACATTTATTTTTTTAATATTATTTTCGTCTGTAATTATAATATTTTTACCAGAATTATCAGTACTCAATAAATTTTCTTTTATTACTTCTATTTTATTATTATTAATATGTAAAGTATCACTATCTAGTGGTATATTATTTATATTAAAATAATTACTATTTAATAAAATATTTTCAACATTATTATCACTATATTGTGTTATCGTATTTAATATTTTATTATTATCTGGATCCCATTCTAAACCATCTGTATTTGATAATATTATTGGCAATACATTTGAATAAATATTTTCATTAAATAATTCAATATTTGAACTGTTTTCAATTTTTTCTATGTCTTTCTCTAAATTACTTATGTTTTCAAATAATATATCCAAATTATTATTTACTAAATTAGAATTTAAAGCTAAATTAGAAATTATTATATTATTTTCGTTATTATTTATATCTAAATTTTCAAATTTATTTTTTATATTAACATTAATATTTTTAAGATAATTAATTTCATTACTAGTAATATTATTAATTTTTCCATTAAAATTTAAATTATTCTCTATATTTAAATTTCCATCATGTGTTAATGTTAATTTTCTTGAATTATTATTATCTATTTCT
>Ga0209631_10000456_pt1 | contig 55471 bp, 39 predicted proteins | sample COG_08_FD_184752 | JGI IMG/M metagenome (GOLD analysis project Ga0209631, IMG submission 184752) | Pelagic Microbial community sample from North Sea - COGITO 998_met_08 (SPAdes) (version 2) | ecosystem: Environmental > Aquatic > Marine > Neritic zone/Coastal water | place: Helgoland, sampling... | reverse complement strand
TATATAATTGAATAAAACATAATACTTATATAATTATATAAAAAGTCTAGGTGGTTTTACTGTAAGAAATGCAATAATATATTTATTCATTATAAAAATAAAATATATAAAATTTATATAGTTTTATAACTATCTACTTTTATTATTTTTTGTGTTAATTTGTCTATATCATTTTTATCTCCATTTTCTGAAATTAATTTAAAACATCTAGATATTTGATTTAATTTATCTGTATTATCAGTGGAAATAAATATATTTTCTGTTAATAAATCTCTCATTTCTGTATCTGTTGTTATTAAATTTGAAACATATGATATTAATTTATCATCACTTTGTTTATATAAATTACCGAAAGGATATGTTGAAAATTTAATTAAAAATGCTAGTAATTTATTAGGAAAATTTTGAGAAATTAAATTAGTTAAATTTTGAATATTATAAAAATGTTCATTTAATGATATTTTTAATAGTTTATCAATGTCTTTTACGTGTTTATTTTTTTCATAATACCATAAACAAGCATATGACATATATAAATCACTTAAAATATCACTATATCTTCCTGATAAATATTGTGAAGTCTTTATTTTACCCCCTAATAATAATGCCAAATTACTAGTTAATGCAAAATTACTTGTTAATTTGTTAAGATGTGTTTGATAATATTTAGTTTTATCTTTTTCATTATAAAAATTTAAATAAATAGTATAATATAAAGAATTAAATAGATTATCCAAAGTATGTTTTATAATATTTATTAAATTTTTATTAAAACCATCAATATCATTTTCATTTTGTATAGTTTTAATAGTATCTAATAAATAAGGATGCGATCTATTTAAACCTTGTCCAAATATTATTAATGATCTTGTTAATGTATTCGAACCTTCTACTGTTATTGCAATTGGTATAGCACTATAATGTGGTGCTAAAAAATTCATATTACCTTTACATATTCCAGCACCTCCTAATATATCCATACCATTATTGACAGCGATTCTTCCATATTCTGTACATTTATATTTCATAATAGCAGATAAAACCGGAGGTTTTTCATTATTATGTAAAATAGAATTAAATAAATGTTGAGCAGATACTAATTGATAATTTTTTGTTGCAATAATTGCTAATTTTTCTTTTACACCTTCCATTTGTGCAATTGGTATATTAAATTGTTTTCTAATACGCGAATAACCACCTACACCAAATGTAGTTAGTTTACCACTTGCAACTGCTAATGCTGGTAAAGAAATTCCACGACCTTCTCCTAAACATTCCATTAACATATTCCAACCATATCCACATTTTTCTTCAGCACCAATTATACAAGTCATAGGTATAAATATACTATTTGCGGATATTGTACCATTCATAAAACCTACATCTAATGGATTATGTCTATCTCCAATATTAATTACATTACCATAATTATTGTTATAAAATTCATTATTTTCTTTAGGTATTAAAGCCAATGTAATACCTTCTTTGCCTTTTGTTAATAAATTATTTGGATCTTTTAATTTAAATGCAATACCAATCAATGTTGCAATTGGTGCTAATGTTATATATCTCTTTGAGAATGTTAATCTAATTCCTAAAACATTATCTTCTTTTACTACTATACCTTCATCCAACATTGATGCAGCATCAGAACCAGAATTTTCAGTTGTTAATCCAAAACATGGTACATCAATACCATTTGCTAATCTTGGTAAATAATATGATTTTTGTTCAATTGTTCCATAATGATATAATAATTCGCCAGGACCTAATGAATTTGGTACCATTATACTAACTGCTGCTGCTGGATTTCTCGTTGCAATTTTTTCTACAATTTTAGCATGTGCGTGTTGTGAAAAATTTAGACCATTATAATTTTTATTGATAGAAATACCCATAAATTTATTTAATTTAATATATTCCCAAACATTATGAGGTAAATCTTGTTTTTTTTCTATTTCATGAGTATTTAATAATTCGCATAATTTTGTTGCTTTACTATTTATATAATTTTCTTCAAAATATGATAATGAAACATTATATTTATCAACAATATCATTAATATTTAATTTTCCGATAAATAAATCTTTTTCAATTGATGAAGTTCCAGAATTTAAAGCGGCTGCTTCAGTTTCTGATATTTTAGGCATAATATTTTTAGCATATTTATAAATATGTGGTGTTATAAATCTTTTCATAATATATTATATATAATAAATTATATTTAATAGACAAAAAAGATAATTAAGTTGTTTAAATATAAAAAAATGATTTTTTTATAATATTTATAATTAAAAATGAAGATGGATATTGATACATTCGTAAATAATTACTTAAATTATTCAATTGATATTATTAATATTACAAATAAATGTTATAATACAGATTTTAAACCTTATTACAAATATATTCCTTATTTTACAGTATTTATGCATTTTCTAGTAATTAATTATTTACTAAAAAATGTAAAAAAAAGTATTACAAAAGAATGTAAGGATACTATTAATTATTATTTTACAAATAAAATTAAATGTTTTAAATTTCATATCAAACCTAGAAGAAATGTTTTAAGAAAAACACCAAATCAATATAAAGTAGATAATATGGAAAAAACAATTAATGAAATTAATTTTTCAAATTTCGAAGAATTTTATGAATATCAATATCCAATTATTAAAGAATTTTATGATAATTTTACAGATGAACAAATATGTAATTATGCTTTAACACTATTTGAATCAAAATTTGCAATTATTAAAGAAAATTAAATTATAATGATTTAACAAAATTATATAATGATTCACTACCTTCTAATATTGAATAATTATCTGTTATAGTATGCATAGGTAAATTAATATGTAACCATTTTTTATAATATTTTTTTTTAATAAAATTTAGCAAAAAATAACAAATTGTTAAATCATCATTATATTTACAAATATCAACAGAATTTTTCACATCAGCTTTTTTTGATTTTGTTAATTCCAAATATTCTAATATTAATTCATGTCTGGTTATCTTTTCGCTAAATTGTTTTGCTTCTTTTTCAATTTTATTTTTTAATAAATTATTTAATGTAAAATATGTATATGATATATAACAATTACTAATTACTGTAAATGTTCCCATATCAATAATATATTTAAATTTATATTTATCTGTACAATAACTTAAACAATCAGCAATTATTAATCTACCTTCAGCATCAGTATTTAATATCTCTACACTTAATTTAGAATATGATTGTATTATATCTCCAGGTTTTGTAGAATTATTAGAAATTGTATTTTCCACTAAAGGAATACAAACAACAATACTTTTCTTAATTTTTTCTTTGATTATTTTTTCTAATATATATAAACACATACATCCACCTATTTTATCAAGATGCATTCCTTCCATATTTTTTCCATCTTTAATACTATAACCACCAGTGTCATAAGTTACACCTTTACCAACTAATATAATAGGTTTAATATTATCAATAATATATTCACAAATTAGTATTTTAGGATTATTTTTATCAACAGATATGATTAAATTCAAATTTTCTGCTTTTAAATCATTAATATCTTTAACTATAATTTTTACTTTTTTTTCTTTTGCAAAGTTTTTCTTAACTTTTTCAATAAAAGTATCTGGATTAATTATATTTGAAGGTTCATTAGCAAAATCTCTAAATTTATTTAAAATATGATTTTTATTACTACACTGATTAAATTTATATTTTAATTGTTCATTTCTTAATTTATAACCTTTTAATAAAGATTTATGTAATTTTTTTTTATCAATATTTTGTTTATCAATATTCCACAAATCAATAAATGAATATTTATTCTTCATTACTAATAAGTAATAATAATAAAAATAAAAATAAATTAAATAACAATATTTACAGCATTACCTAATCGTAGATCAGTATTTAGCATAATTGTATATCCAGCATCACGAATATTCTTACAAAAGTTATAATCTTCTCCTGTAACAATTTTATATTCATTTTTATCTTCTTTTTGAATAGTTAAAATATCACCATTAAAATAAGGATATTTTAGTTTTTGAATAACTTCTTGTTTAAGAGCAAAAAAAGATAATCCAGTAAAATCAATAGGCATATATTTACTACCCGCTTCTGATTTCCAATTATCAAGATCTTCTTGTGTTAAAAATTTATATGAACCATTTTTAGAATAATAATCATTATCTAAAGTTTTTACTGCAAAAAAGTTTACAGCATCGTCTGATTTATAAAGTCCTGATACAACTGGATGTTCTTCGAGAGATTCAATAAGATCAATTAATTGTTGTGGAGTAAATAACATATTATAATCAATAGTAATCCAATAATCGAATTTATTATTATTAAATGGTTGATGAATTTCATTATTTAATCCAAGAGTTCTAAGTCTTGAATGATAAATAGATGGGTTATCACCACAAGCAACTAGAAATTCGTATTTACCAGTTTGCCATAGTACAGTTAGAGTATTTGTCCAACAAAGTAAAAATTTTGAAGAGAATTTTTCACCTTGAAAAGCGAGTGCAATTATTTTTTTTTCAACATTTTCTGTATTTTCTACATTTTTGATATCATTATCAGTATTATTATCAGTGCTCATATTATATTAATAGAATATAAATTATCTTTATATAAATTTAGTTTGGCATTTCCTGTTCGTAACATAAATTATGTATAAATAATTTATCAATTCTACCAACTCGCTGTGCTCGTCCAACTGCTTGATTTTTATATAAACCCATCGAATGAAATATTATAACATCAGTTGCAAAACTAATATCAATACCACTGCCAGCATGATATGTATTAAGTAATATAACTTTTACTTTAGAGTTTTTAAATGAGTTAAGTACATTCATCATATGCGAAGTATTACCTTTTAATTCAGCATAACTAATATTATTATCTTTTAATTTTTGTATAATATCAAAGAAACCAGATTCAAATTTACTAAAAACTAGAAATTTACCTTTTTTTTTACTATTTATAATATTAATAAGAGTATCAACTTTATTTAATATAGTATTTTCCTGAAAACTTTCTTTTTTATCAGTTATAGCAATTAATTCATCAGTATTAATAATATTTCTACATTCAGGACATTTTGAATTATTTTTAATCCAATTAATAATGCAAATAGCGCAATAAGAATGATTACATTTTAGTAAAATAGGATTTGTAATATATTCCATACAAATAGGACAAGTTTTTTCAGAAAGTTCTGATATTCTATTTTTAAGATTATTAAGTTTATCATTTAAAACAGTTATTTCTGTTTGTAATTTATTTATTTTATTTTGTTTACTTTCTTCTGTTAATATTAAAGTTTTAACATATTCTAATTCTTTATTTTTATTTTCTAATTCATTTGTAAAATCTTGAGAAATAATATTAATAATGTTATCCTGTGTATCTGTTTTACCACCTAAATCTTTAATAGCACCCGATATATCATTTGCATTTAATTTTTCAATAATATTATTTGTTACAAAGTCTTTAATTGTGTGAAATAAAATTGGCATTTTACATAAATAATATTTTTCATCAGGTATAGGCAATTTGAAACTATTTCTAACAAATTCTTTTTTACATTTAATAAGCATTAATTTAATATTTTTCGCATCACTAAATATATATCTAATACCCCATAAAATTGAACTAGGACTTCTAATTGTATTAATTAATTCTTCATATGTTCCAGATATTAACCACAAATAATAATAATGAATAACTGGAATATTTTTTATTAAATCATGTGCTTCATCAATCATAACTCTTTTCCATCTAAATAAATGCTTTGCATATGCATTTGTATTAATTGAATTTATTGTAATATTATCATCATCTTCGTTTATTGTATTATAATAATAATTAATTAAAACTTCATATGTTGTATTTTTAATTAAAATAACATCATATTCGCTAAAATATTGTTTTAATATTTTAGAATCATTATTAACATCTTGATAATTAGGAAGATATTTTTTAATATAATTTAAATTTTCAATTGCTAAAAATTTTAAATTAGTATCTTGTTTTAAGGTTTTTTTCCATTGCATATAAACAGGACCCCTAGGGACAATAATTAATGTTGAATCAATTAAAACTTCCTCATTTTTAACAATAATATTATTAGTACTATAACTAAAATAAGAATAATTTAAATTACTAATATAACTTTTTTCATAAGTTCTATTAACATGTATATCATTTAATTTACAAGCTGATATAATAGATAATGCTGTCAAAGTTTTTCCATATCCAACTATATCACCAATTATCCCAATATTAGTATTAATTTTATATTCACCATTTAAACCTGTATTAAAAATATCATTGTAATTTTTTGAATTAATATTATAATTTATTATACCATAATTTTCCATTAATTTTGCTTTATATAAACATGCTAATTGGTGTGGTTTTAATTGTATTTTAATATTTTCTGGTTGTTTATATGATGGGGATGATTCATCTAATTCTAAATCATATAGATAATTAATATTCATTTAATAATATATTATAAATTTAAATATTGAATATTTACATAATAATCATTTTTTATGTATGAATATATATATATATATAAAAAAAAATGATATGTTTATATAATATAAAAACCAATATAATATTTCGAATATAATTAAAATGCTTGATTCTCAAAATGCACTGAAAAGTTTTACTAAATTGGAAGAATACAAAAATTATAAAAAGGAGATTAAAAAAAAAAATAAAACAAACATTATGTCAAACTATTTTGAATATTTTGATGAAGAAAATGTTATGGATTTAAAATTGCATCAAAAATACTATTTCGATTTTGCGGCAAATATTGCTAAAAATTCTAATATGTTCCAAAAACATGGTGCTGTTATAGTACATAAAAAAACAATAATTGCAACCGGTTATAATAGTTATTCATATAATAGTAGGACAAATTTTAGTATTCATGCGGAAATAATAGCAATCAATAATGCTATTAAAAATTGTAATAAAGAATTATTGTGTGATTCAAAACTATATGTTGTAAGAATTGCGCCAGAAACTAAAAGCAAATATATGCTAAAATATTCTAAACCTTGTTTAAATTGTCAAAAATATATAAATAAATTTAATATAAAAAAAATATTTTACTCAACTAATTATGAGTATGATAAAGTAATTTCTAGTGATTCTGATTAAATTTGTAAATTAACTTGTGGTATAACTCTTCTAATATTTTTTTTAACAATTACAGGTCTATCACTAAATATTTCATTTAATAAGTCTTCTCCTGACAAATCTTTAAATTGTATTATCTTTTCTTTTATTTCAGACATTTTAACAGGTACTTTAACCTTTCTTTCATTCGCTTTTATTCTTCCATGTTGAGTATTTAAATCCTTGTATTTATAATCAAACATAAATTTTTCTATTTTATTATTTAAAGCTTTTTGATGTACTTTTCTTTCTTTTATTGCAATATGTAATTTTCTTATTTGATCGTCAAATTTAAACCATTCATTAACAAGTGTTTTTAATGTATCTAATTCTTCTGAACTTGGTTCAGGATTATTATCTAATATATTATTTACAAATTCTGTTGTAGAACTATCATTATCTTTATCCATAATATATCATATATTTATATACTTATTCTTTATATTAATTTAGTGATTTTTCAATAAATTTAATTATATCTTCATATTCTCTTTTTTTCAAAAATTCAGCTTTTTTTTTTCCTTTATCATAATATTGAATACACGGTACTAAATTAATTTGATATTTAGTTTCTAAAAATTTTTTCATATTATCTCTTTCTATATAAATAATTATTTTATCAGTATTATTGTATTTTTTTTTTATATCTTTCCAAAGACCTTCTAACATTAGACAATAAGGACAGTCGTTTGAATAGTAATAAATGACAGTTTTATTAAAAGGAATTATTTTTGATACTATGTCTTTATGATTTGTTTTATTAAGATTATAAATTGGCATTTATATTATACTATAAATAAATATTTAATTAATAAAAAAAAAAATACAGTAAATTATTATAAATATATTTAATAGATTAAAAATGATTAGTGATATTATAGAATCTAATACATATGATTATCTAAATTTTCAAAATTTAGATTATATTAATAGTAAAGATTTTAAACAACCATATACTGATAATGATCCTGATATGAAATATATTAATACAATTTATGATTATGATTTAAGAAATAAAGCTAATAATACTTCTTGTGAACATCAAAAATTATTAAGTAATTTTTACAATATTAATATAGATAACACACATAAATCTAATAGAAGATTTATTGACGAAATGAAACCAATTAATTATGATTATGAAAAAGATTTATATATGTTATTAGGGAGACAAGTAACTCCAAAAAGTTGTGATATTAAAAAAAAAGATTATAATGATGGCAATTGGGTTAATTATCATAATAATAATATAAAAAAAAATATGGATAATAACATTTTTAATATAAATACAAAAAGTAAATTAAAATAGATTAATTAAATTTAATTTTAACAATTTTATTAACCAATGTTTCTTTTTTAATTGGTTTAATCATGCCATTTTTTCTAGTTGTTACTTTTATACCAAGTTCTTTACATTTTTTTAATAATTGGTTTTTTGAATATTTTTTATCTAAATATTCTCTATACATGGATTTTTTGCTTTTTTTATTAGTCTTTTTTACTGATTTTTTTTTTGCTCCTCCTTGTTGTCCCGATAATATATTTGCCATTTGTTCTTGCATCGGGATATTTTTTGTACAATTATATGGAACATTATCAAGTGTTATATTGAGCAAAGATCCACCACTTATACCTAAAATACTGTTTATTTTTTTTGTACCTAGTTGCTGATGCATGTCTTATATCTATATTAAAAAAACAAATTTATTTTATATATATAATTATTTTTCTTTTCCTATGCATTTTTGCAATAAATTTTCTTGACTAATATCACCGTCGCTTTCTTTTTTTAATTCTTTTTTATAATTTTTAATATTTAATTTATTATTTTTAATATTTTCTTTTAAATCTTTTTTATCTTTTTTATCAGTTATTTTTAATTTTTCTTCGTTTTCACTTAATTTAGTAGTTTCATTTTCAATATTTTTCTTAATATTTTGTAAATTATTATTTTTAGATATATTTGCTTCTATATTATAAAAAACAGGATACGCAAAATTTCTTACATCTCTATCACGATTTAAATAAGATATATAACCGGTTATATCATTTAAATATTTTTCAGCTCCTTTATCTGTAAATTTACTAGTAGTTTCATCTAAATATTCTTTAGTAAATTCATTAAAATCATCTGGTAATTCATTTGTTTCTTTCATTAAATTTATTAATTTTATTAAATGCATTGGATCACTTGTATAAGGAGTTGCTGTTAATAATAATAATTTAACACTATCCTTACCTGATATATTATATGAATTTTTAATTAATTTATTCATAATTTCTACATTTGGTTTTTCAGATGCTTTAATATCCGGTGAATATAATTTATGTGCTTCATCAATAATAACAAGTGTTTTTTTAAGCATATCTTGTGTTCCATTTCTTTTTTGCATAAGTTTATATATACTATTTTTACCCGCTAACATATTTGAAAATTGTTTATAACTAATAGGCATTATCCATGAATCACTTAGATATTTTAAATAATTTTTTTTTATTATTTTTGGAATATTTTCTTTATTAATTATTTGTCTTCTTATTACCGAAGAACAAACTTGTTGAAACATATTTTTCCACATATCTGATTTTAATGTATGTCTTGTGACCCATAATATTGTATAATTATGTTCTTCAAATCCTTTTGTTGCAATTGAAACAGCAGAACAAGTTTTTCCTGTACCAACACTATGCCATAATAATAGTCCTTTATAATCTGATGAATGATTAAAATAATTTGATACAAATTTTTGAGTTGGTGTAAAAGTTATTAATCTTTCATCTTTTGGAGGCAATGATGGTGGTAAATTTTTAATTGGTATTGGTAATGAATTATTTTTTCCACCAAAAGTATTATATTTAATTTTTTTAATAATTTCTTTTTGTTTTTCTACACAATTATTTTCAAATTTTATATCATCCCATTTAAATTTTGAATATCTTTCATCAATATAATCTCGCAATTCTTTAAATTTATATTTTTTATTAGGTGCTTTTAATAAATTTAAATTTAAATTTTTTTTTTTTTTACCTTTAATACCACCACCTAATGGATTTTTAACTTTTTTAACAAGTGAAAATTCTTTATTTGATAATTTTCTATAATCTGTATAAATATTATCTATTTTTTTATTAAAATTATGTATATTGATATTCAAATTATAATCAACTGCACCATATTTAGATATATTTTCTAATTCTGCTGCAAAAATTAGTTTACTTAAATCTAATCCACTATTATTTATGAATAATTCATGTATATTTATATTATTATCATCTATTAAATTATATTTAAAAACATGTAATGGCCATCCAATATTTGGAATAAAATCTAAACCTTTTTGTCCACAAAATCTTGTCCCTCGACCAATTACTTGTTTTTCATCAGATTCTGTTATTAATGGTTCGAAAATATGTACATATTTTACATCAAATAAATCAATACCTTCTTTATATCCAGAATCTAAAATAATAAATCTTACCAATTTACCATTAATATTATCAGGTCTTTTATTAAATAATTCTATAATATGTTTTTTTAATTTTACTGGAAAAGGTTTGTCGTATATTTGTACACTTGATAATAATGCAAAATTTTTATTATAATTTTTTGATAATGTATTTTCATTTATTTTTAAACTTTTATCATAAATATTTGTATAATCTTTTGTCATCATACTCGCTGCTATCATTTTTGAACCAGCCGAAGATTCTTTAATATCTGTATATATAATATGTTTGTAATTTTTATTATATTTTTTCATATCATTTTCATCCAATTCTTTAATAGTATCTAATAATTTTATAACTTTTGGAGAAACTTCATGTAATTTGTTTTGAAAATCTTTTAAATCAAAATTAGATTTATCAATTTTATGTTGTTTTGCTTGAAATGAAAAATTAGAGACTTTTCTTATACATAGTGCCTTTTTATTAATTTTCATAATTTATTCTACTTATTTAAAATATAAATATTAAATATAAATAGTATTAATATGTATTTAAATAAAATTTCAATATTAGTAATATTATTATTGTTAATATTATTGAATGTTATTATATATTATATTATAAATAAAAATAAGTTTCCATTATTTTTTGATAAAAAAAATAATACTATTTATGAAAATTTTATAGATAATAATAATATATATTTAGATGAAACAAGTAGTCCTAATGAAACGAATAGTCAAAATGAGACAAATAATCAAGATGAGACAAATAGTCCAGATGAAACAAATAGTCCTTTGGAAATGAATGAAACAAAAAAAATTTTGAATAATTTAGATAATAATATTATAAGTAAAAATATTTCAATTGATTTACTTACATGTTCAAATACTGGTTCACTAATATTATTATTATCAAATAAAGATAATTTAATGTATATTAGTAAAAATAATGGTGAAAATTGGTTTTATAAAAAATTACCTGAATTTATTGAATTTAGTAAAGTATATTTAATAGAATTAAATATAAATAATTATTTACTTGTATTATTTGGAAAAAAAAGTGGTATATATATAAGTACATCTTTAGGTGATATTTGGAAATTAATTAGTTTTAATAAAGGCAATGATTTATGTTATTCTAATAATTTAGATTATATATATATTGCAACAAATGTAGGTATATTATATAATAATAATCAATTAAATATTACTAGAAATGAATGTGATACAGAATGTTTAACCAATTATAATATGTATGAAGGTGACTTTAAATTTAATATTATTAATAAAGATGAAATAATTAATAACAATATTACAAATATTCAGTGTATTCCCGATGGTGATATTATAATATATTCTATTGATAATAATAATTTATTTTCAATTAAATATGAAAAAAATAATTGGAATAATATGTCCGGTTTAACATGGGAAAATATTGGATATAAAAAACCTGAAAAACATAAAGAAATTGTTAATAAGGAATTAAGTGAATTATTAAAGAAAAAAAAAATTATAACAATTGAAGAAAAAAATAAATTAGATATAAATGATAATGATATCATAGAAAAATCTTATATACAAGTTGATAATATTTATTATAAACCTGTTAATATTAATCACATTAGTGATATTAAAAATGTTAAAAATATTATAATATTAGAAGATCAATTATTTGGAAGTGAAGGAAATATTATAGTAAATGATAAAACTACTTTATATCTATATAATTATAAAAAAGATGATGAAAGTAAATTAATTAGTAAAAAACAATTAAAAACTATTAATATTAATGAATCAATATGCGGTATTGATAATACTAATTGTTTAATTAAAATTAATAAATTAATTAGATATAAAATGGCAACAAAATATAGTTTTCTTATTGTAATAAATAATAAATTATTATTATGTAATAATATAAATAAATCAGATAGTTTTCTTCCAATTAAAAAATTATCAAATGCATATATTAAAGATATAATAATAAATAAAAATGGAAGTAAAGCAATATTAATAGATTATGAAGGTAATATACATATTAATAATGATTTACAAAATTATTTTCAAAATAAATCAGAATTTGAAAAAGTAGTATTTGATTTTAAAAATTCATTTTAAATAAAAAAGTACATATATAATATAAATTAAAGAATATATTATATTTTTATTATTTATTAAATTTTTAATGATATGTACTTTTTTTGAATATATAAGTATTAGTTATGTATTTGGTTTATAAACAAAATAAAGCAGATGAAAAAAAGAGTACATAATTTTATTTTTTTATAATTTTTATAAACTTTGAGATTTTAGAGAGACTGATACGATTATGTACTCTTTTTTATTTAGAATTAAAATATATATTTTAGAAAATATTTAGATGTAGTTATATAACTGAAAAATGAGGATTATGATATATGAACGATAATACTATTGCTGATATTTGGGATATTCAAGATAAGATTAAAAGTACAAAGGTATAAATTCTTTGGATAAAACTAAATATAATAGTATCATTAAAGATATGGAAAAACTTATATTAGATTACGAAGATGATATAAAAAAATTGATATAAATATTAACTATTAATGTATCAATAAACTATTATGTCTATAATAAGAAAAAATCCTGAATATAAGAATAAATATAATAACCCAAATAGATTTTATGAAAGCGATTTTGAAACATTTAACAAGATGATTGCTGATGTAGATTTAATGAATAATTATAAAAAATGGAAAGAAGGGATTAATTATAAAACGGATAGGAAAATTAAATTAAAAGGAGATACTCATAAAAAATTAGATTGTTTTTATCAATATAAAGGTGGGTTTGGAAGGGTATATATTGATGATATGATAAATATAAATCAAGAAGATTATTTAAAAGAAACAATTGAAATAGCAAAAGACATTCGGGGTAAGAATGATGAGATTGATAAGTATAATGATATTGTAAAATCTATTATTGCTAAAATTAAAAATTTAGAAAAATGGGACGAGTTTATTGAATTTGAATGTAAATGTTATGGGACAGATGATAAGGTTAAAAATGATATTCATATTGAGAATGCTTGTAGTGGGGAAATGATATTTATAGAAACTAAACGAGAAATTGTTTGCAGAGATAGACCTTTCTGTTATACAGCGGATACTGACTATGAATATGATGTATATAGTTGTAATAATTGTAAATTTTTATATAATAAGTATAAATGAAAAAAGTACATATCTTAATTTATTTTTAATTTTTATAAATGTTTTTAAATTTTTATATTTTTTTTAGATATGTACTTTTTTTGAATATATATAAAAATATTATTATATTACAATATGATATGAAAAAAGGATATTTATATTGTAGTATTCCTAAATGCGAAATAGAAGTACTATGTATTGATATTGGTTATAATTTAAAAACTATTATGAAAAATGACAAAGTAATTTATCTTAAAAAAGTAAATTTTCCAAAAATAATAAAAAAAAAAATTTATAAAAAATTTAAAAAATATTTATTATTAAATAATATATTTAGCAATGCAAAAAAAAAAGAATTGATTGAATATATTAAAACATTTTAACTTTAACTTTAGGTTTAGTTGGTTTTTTACCTCCGTAATTATTATAATTATCACCCTTAAGAAACACATTAAAACGCTCTTTTAAATTAGAAAAATTTCTTTCTGGGTATTTTAATAATGTTGTATTTTTTATATAGTTATTAATTACATTATTTTTTACTTCTGGAACTTCTTCTTAAATTAGTAGTATCTTGTTTCTTAGGAGATTCTTTTTTAGGAGATTCTTTTTTAGGAGATTCTTTTTTTGCAGATTCTTTTTTTGCAGATTTTTTTTTTCATCTAATTTTTGGTCACAATGTAATAATAAAATTTCAGATATTTCTAATAATATTTTTGCAGTATCTTAAAAAACTTTATTTATAAATTTATTTTGTTTTTCGCTTGTATCATTAAAAGGATAATATTGTAATAAATGATATATATTATTAAGTTTTAAAGTAGTTTTAGTAGTACTATCAAATAAACCATAATATCTAAAAATAGTTGTAAAACCAATAATATAAGTAAAATGTTGAATATAATAATCAGTAATTAAAAAATTTTCATCTATATCTCTTCTATTTTTGAATATTTCTTTAATATCTTCATATGAAATATAATCGTATTCGTGAACTACTTCTAAATCATCAAATATTTCATCATCGTCACTTAATCCACCTCCTTTTTTGTCATTATAATGATTAAATTGTAATTTAATATGATGTAAAAAATCATCTGTTGTTTTTCTATCAATATTTAAAAGTATTGTTTCAGTGTCATTAACATTATCCTGATTATTTAGATATTGAATTAATGAATCTTCATTTTTCTTTAATAAGTTATCAAATTTAATATAATTACATAAATTAATAATGTAATCAATTAATATATCAAACATATTATAGATTTCATCATTAGATAAATTCGAAAATCTATTTTTAGATAATTTATTAATTTCATAATTAATAAATATGTTTTTAAGAACAAGAATAAAAGTTTCATTTTTGCATATATTTTTTTTTATATTAATTAAAAAAATAATTTATTATTTAGTATTATTTAGTATTTAGTATAATATTTACACTTTTTTCTTGGTAACTTTCTTTTTAGGAGGAGGAGGAAGAGGTTCAGGTTCAGGTTCAGGAACTTTAGGTTCTTCTTCTTCCTCTTCTTCTTCTTCTTGTTCTTCTTCTTCTTGTTCTTCTTCTTCTTGTTCTTCTTCGTCTTCTTGAGGTTCCGGTTCTTTTTTAACTACTTTTTTTTTATTTTCTTTTGGAACTTCAGTAATAACTTCGTCTGGAACAATATCATCTTCTTCGTCATCTTCAACATCTTCATCACTATCTTTAATGAATGTTACTTTAACATTTTGTGAAAGTTGAAACTTTCCAGTACATACTTTCCACGAACAACCATATTTACCACCCGCCATCCATAGACCAGTTAGTTGTACAATCATTACAACTTTTGCACCTTTTAGATTTTTAAATACATCATTAATATTAAGTTCTTCATTTTGCATATCATAACAATCCATTGTACATTGTTCTGTCTTTAGATCAAAAGGGATTTTTGCTTTAAAAGTAGGAGGATATTTGCCAAGTTCTTTTCCAGTATTTGGGTCTTTATCTACTTTAATAATTGGGCTAAATAGTTTTTTACAGAATGCTTTATTATTATCAAAATCATCTTTAAACCATAGTTCTCTATTTTCAAAAGCATCATCTACAATTTTATTTTCTAGTTCTTTTAGTTTATTATATAATTGATTAATTTTATCATTTTCATCCATGCCTCTAAATGAAACATCAAGTGCAGAACCGGGCACAACTTTTTCTACAGGTTGATCATCTTTCTTTTCTTTTTCAGAATATGGTGGGCTAATTCCATATGGTAGATAAAGTGCGGGTGTTTGAATAGTTAGTTTGTCATTTCCATAATTAATATAAACTGATTTTGCACCAGATTTCATTTGTTTTACCTCGGAATATTTAATTTTTGATACATCAATTTGCTTGGGAAGAATTACTGTCATTATATATAAGTTACTGTTATGTTCTTATATAATTTATAAAAAGAATCATTTTTTTTTTAGCTGTATTTATAAAATTTATTTACCATTATAATTGCAATAATTAAAGTTAAAAATATTAATAATAAACCGGAATATTTTAGTAAACATGAATTACATTTTTTTTTCATTTTCTATATATTATTAGATAAATTTATTCTAAAATAACAAGTAATATCATATTATATGAAAAAAATATAAATGATAATATAAATATTATTAAAATACAATCTTTAAGATATATCAAAGGATAGATTAATCTTTTAATACCACCTGGTGCTAATATACATGAAAATATAAATCCAAATATCATTAAAACAACAAAATAATGAATATATTGTACTGTTTTATTAAGAATATCATATTCTGTTGTAACTCTTACATTATTAGCATATGTAACAATTATAATTATGAAATAAATAAATATAAGCATTGTTATCAAAAATAGAAAAATACTTTTTTTATAAATCCATATTCCTCTTACACTTCCTGCTAAACTATTTATAAGCATCAATGCTAAAATTATTAAGAATACTATAGTAAAAACCCAATGTGGCCAATTCCATTTATTTGGATCAAATAATTCTAAAAATATTCCACCAATATGTTTAAAAAAATGTAATATTCGGTCAGTAAATGTTCTTAAAAATGAAACAATCGGTATTTTGGTATCACGAACTTCTAATTCGAACATTCTTATTAATAATTAATTATATAAAAATAGAAACAATAATCATTGAACATATTAAAATTATAATAGATATGCCAAAAAATTGCATTAATGCTTCAATATTATATTCTGTATATATTTTATCATGATATACCCTTATCAAAAATATAGGTACTAATATCAAAGTAATTATAATACAAATTAAAAAAGATATATATATAACTGCCTCTCTTTTATAGTTGGTTTCCATTAATAATATAAAATAAATTTATTTATTAGAATATGATAAATAGTACATTAAATGCATATATAACAAAATTATTTAATGATATTCAAAATTGGGCATATGCAAATAGTGTTGTAATTAATGCCGGTGGTTTTACAATTGGATACTCAACATATTATTTTATAACAAGTATTATAACTTTAATGACACCAATTTTTATATTATTTTCAAATTATATAAGTAAATTAGCCAATATAATTGGACTTACAAGAACCGGTTATTTATATATATTAATAAAATTTATATCAGAAATTATAGTAAAAATAATTGTATGGTTATCAACAATACTTATTACATTTATATTATTAGAATATTTTCTTAATAATAATATATTAAAACTGAAAACGAACATAAAACAAGAAGAAAAAAAAGATTTTATAATATCGAAAGCAAAAGTTGAAAATGAGTTAAATGATAATATAATTGAAAATAAAAAAAAAATAGATTTATTAAATCATAAAGATAAAATAATAGGTGATGAGATTGTAAGAAAAGAAGAAGAATTAATAGATAAATTATCAATAAAAAAAAATAAAGATTATGAAAAATTTATAGATGAAATATTATAAAATTATTTTTTTAAATGCAAATCTATTAAAACTTTAATATTATCTGGTATATTACCGAATTTCATATATAATGATTTTATATCTATTTCTTTATTATTTTCAACTATCGGATAATAAATTGTTTTTTTCCCTTTTTCTTCTATTTTATTAAAAATTAATAAGGGTCTATCATTAATATTTTTTGTTGCACTTATAAATGTAGATGATAATACTAAATCACCTATTTCATTTCTTTTAATATCTATATTACTTGATCCATACGGTATTCTATGTATTAATAAAATTGAAATATTAAAAATATCAGATATAACCTTAATTGTTATATCATTTGGATATAATTTATCATTATTAATAATATTATTTGTTATTTTTTTAACCTGTTCTTCATTATATATATTAATATCAATACTTTTTAAAGGACTAAATTTAATCCATTCGCTATAGAATGATGGGTCTTCGAATAATATTTTATTGGCATTTTTATCATAAATTATCTTTTTAATATATTTATTCACAATTTGTTTAATTTCATCATAATTAGTATCTATATTTAAATATATAGATAACCAATTTATTAATTCTTTTATTTTATCTATATCATAATTACATTTAATTATAACTAAATTAACCCATTTCGCTTTAATTCTAGATCTCCATTTTGTTGGGAGTTGTTCTTTTGTACCATTATAAATTGAAGGCAATTTATCATTTATAGTATCATCTTTTTTATTTAAAACAAAATTGTTAACATATTCATTATTAAATTCAAATTTATTTGGCATATAATCATGATAATTTATTAATATTTTTGGTATTTCAAATATATGATTCATATAAAAAATATTTTGTGAAAAAACTAATTCATCTTTATTATATTTATTCTCTTTAATTAAGTAAGACATAAAATCATATTTATAAAATATTATTATATTTGTTAACCATTTATTAATATTTGTGATTGGTCTTGATGAATATAATGGTAATTCTTCTAATATAATCATAATTTTATTTTTATTATTAAAATTTGTGAAATATTTATTATATAATTTATCTATTAATAAATGTCTTTTCAAATTATGATATGAGTTTATAAAAGTTTCATCATTATATTTTGATATTAATGTTTTTGCCACTAACTTTTGTAATTTAAACCATTCATATGATACTTTATTTTCTTTTTCTATATAATTAATTATTTTATTATCACTATTTATAATATTAATAATATCATTATTTTTTAATTTTAATTCTGGTAATTTTAATTTACTTGAAAAATATTTACCATCATTTTCTTGAATCGTCCCAATTATATATTTTATATTTAATTCATCGCATTTTTTTATAAATTTATTATATATTATTAAATCAACATTATTTATTATTAAATTTTTATCAACAATATCATCATAAAATTTAATATTTACAATATTCATATCTTTAATAAATTTTGTTAATAATGATATACTAATTTTATCAGTATATAGTAATATATTTGATTTTGTAATAAAATAATTTATACTTAAATCATTATTTAACAAAATAGTATCAATATCAAAAATATGATATTTATCACCAATTGTATTTATCCATTGATTTAATGAATATATCTTATTATATACATTGTTTAAATATGTATTATTTGTTAAATTCGAACATTCATTAATTATTTTTTTTACTAATTTATAATCATTTAAATATAATATATCATCTTTTTTTGATTTATTTCTTAATTCTAATGGTTCATAATAATTTCCATCTTTTAATAACATTATTATTTCAGGATTTATATCCAAATTAGTTAAAATATCATTATATGAAGTAAATAGTGGACACATTATTTTAATATCATTATTATCATATTCCCATATAATTAGTAATTTATTATATAATATTGAAATAAGTGTATATAAATAATATGGTAATTTATCTGTAGGATAATCATAGGATTTCAAATAATTAATAAATTTATTATAAGAATTATAAACTGACAATAATCTATAAATTGAATTAGTGTTACTATTATTATATTTAAACATTGATAATAATTTTTTATTTTTATTAATTTTATCAATTGTTTTTTTATTATTTATATTTTTTAATTTTAGATCATGAAAATCTTTACAAATATTACCATTTTCTAAAGATAAATATGTTATTAAATCTAATTTTTTTTCAATGTTACTAATTAAAGCATTCTTAGATGAAAAATTCAATAAATCAGATATCGCATGTATTATACTATCATTTTTAAGAAAAGTACTTTTAATATTTGTTCTATGTTTTATGCCTTTTCTTACAAAACATCTTTGTGTTTTATTTAACATTTTAGAACATGTTTCATATTCAATATTGTCTAATAATATTTCATGTAATTTTTCATCAACAGAACCTAATCTATTATTTTCTATAGGAGCTTTTTGATTCATCAAATAAAAATTTTTATCTACTATTTCTGCAATTTTGGAAGTATCCTGTTTTTCTTTTGTTTCATCTTTGTTTTCAAAATCACTATCTAATGTTTTACATTTTTTGATATCTTCTTCTTTTTGTTCTTTTTTACCACAACATGGTGCACATATACCTGTTTCATTTGGTTTAATTAGTTTAACATATCTTTTTTTATTTTTATCTTTTCCCCAAAACATTTCAATAGGTTCTTCATTTTCTAAAGGACATTCATATTTATCTAAACTTGGATCTAAAGGTATTTTACTTGTTGGACACCACACTTTAGGACATGCATAAAAATTAAGATTCTTTTTTGTACTACCATATTCAATAATATTATCATAAAATACTCTTTTATTTTTTTCTAATTTTTCTTTTTCTTCTTTACTAAATACAACTGGTTGAAATCCTGCTTGACATTTATCCCGTGCATAATTTTCTCCAAATAAATCTTTATCATATTGTTTCATTAATTCAACAAATAAAGAATGATTAACCTTTCCCAATGGAGCACCTCCCATTAATAAATCATCGTCATCATCGTCTAAATCATAATCAAATTCTCCTAATTTATCATCATCAACTTTTATTTCATCTTCAATTTTATAATCATCTATTTCTCGCACATCTTCTTTTTTAATCTCTTTTTTAACATTAGTTACTTTTACAGATTTTTCTATAATTCTAGATTGTGATATTATTTTAAATAACCAATAATATAAATAATTTAATTCATTATAATCCGCAACATTATTTATTTCAACATTTATCAATTGTTTATGTTTAGATATACTTATTACAGTTCCATTATCTTTTATATTATACTCTTTTTCCTTTTTATCATTAATATTTACATTTAATTGATTATCAATTATATTACTAACTTCATCTTTAGCAATAGATTTATCGAAACCAAGTGTTACTAATTCATTAACAATATCATCTTGAATAATACCAATATTATATCTATTAATTATATATTCAGATATACTAACATCATTATTATAATTTAGTGATCTTTTATAAATACATATTATTTGTTGTTTATTTTTTGATAATTTTACATTAAATATATCAATATATTTACTAATAACAGATAAAATATTAGTTAAATTAACATTATCAATTAAATAAGAGGTATTTAATTTAATTTGTGTTTCCTTCATTCTTATTTTTTCATCAAAATATTTAGAAAAATATTTTGTCAAATAATTAGATTCATTATTTATAACATTCCATGTAATATTTTTTCTTATATCCAAAATAAATGAATATATAATCTGTCCTTCAGAATCAATTGTAATTTTACAATAACATCCATTTGTTATTATATAATAAACATTAATACAATTTATTTTATTTATTTTATCAACATTACACCAATTATTAAATTGGGATAATTTAATAAAATGTTTTTTTTGTAATTTATATAATATTTTTGAATTATCATTTACCCATTGTATCAATGCTATATTATTTTTAGTTTTCATTGAATCAAATATATTCGACAATATTATTTTTTTTTTAAATTTATATAAAAAATCTATTCTATGAAATTTATCATTATATTTACTTAAAAAATCAGTAGATTGTGTTACTAAATTAAATAATTTATCATCTCTTAATTTTAAAGTCTTATATGTTTGCAATGTTCTATCAATGAAATAATATTTATTTTTTTTTAAAGTATTATTTAAATCATCGCTGAATATTAAATTTAGTTTCTTTAAATTAAACAAACTATTATCATTATAAATATAACTAATATCTTCATCTAAACTTTTTGAATTGTGATTATCTGATAAAAAAGGATTTATATTAAAACCATTCCATTTTATATCTTTAATATTATGAGAAATCATTGTATTTTTATACCAAAAATAATATAATCTATTTTTAGTATTTTCATAATTATTAATATATACAACTATTTTATTTAAAGCATCATCTAAATTATCATCAATATATATAAATTCTTTAATATGTATTTCATTTTTATCTAAATTATCATATTTATTTAATTTATCAAATATATAAGTTTTGTATTCATTTTTGTTAAACCATCTAAAAACTTTAATTGGTATATATGGTTTCATATTATTATAATACACCTCTATAAAAAAAATATTTTATTTTTTTCGTTTTATAAAGTAAGATACAATACATATAATGGAAAAAAAGGTAGATTTATCTATGTTTTTAGATTTTAATAGTTCTATAATTTTTTTAAAAAAATTTAAAGAAAAAATAAATATATTTGATGATAATAATTGGAATATTGATATATACAATAAAAATACATATAATAAAAGATTACAAAGTATGCCATTCTTTTATTTAGACTCTCATGATGAATATGATTCAGATATAAAATTAGAATACCATTTATTGAAAAATATACCATGGCATTATGATTTTGATATATATGAAAAAGTTTTACATGAATTAAATATTGTTAAAGAAAATGATATTTGGGATAATTATAAACATACAAAAAAATACATTAGTAATGATAATGATACTAAAACAAAAAACTATTATCCTAATATTAATGAAATTAAAAAATATATACCAAGAGGTTATCTTATCCCTCCAATCGATATAGAAAATATTGAATTAAAAATTGATAAAACTATTAACAAAAATTCTATACAAATACAACAGAATAATGATATAACAAATACTTCTATAATTCAAAATGATTATGATAATACTGAAAAACCAACATCGGTTGATAGTAATATTATAAAATTATATTATAAAATAATTGATAATAATGATAAATTAACAAAAGAAAAATTTACTAATTTTATGAATAAAAATAAAACTTTTTTTGATAAATTAGTAAATTCAAATATTATTATATCATCATATGATGATATTGTAAAGTATTATTTTAATAACAAAGATTTTATTGATTTATCAGATTTTAAAGATAAAACAAAAACTATTATAAATTATAACAAAAAATATGAAATATATTTAGATGATTTAATAAATACAGAAAATATTCAAGAAAATTTCACTAATTTTTTTGAATCAACTATGAATCCTATTAATGATGAAACTAATTCACCTAAATCATATACAAATATTTTTAATTTTAAAAATAAATCATGGGAAAAAAAATTAATTAATATATCTTTATGGGTCTTTCTTTATATCTTAATTATATTATTTATATTTGCAATTGTAATTAGTTTTATAAAATAATTTATTTTATAATAATTAGAGAACATATCATAATGAGTACTGGATTACAAAAAATATATGATGAATTGGGAATAAAAGTATTACTTGAAACGATTAAAGAATTTTCTCAAAATATTAATGACTATATGCCTTTAAGTAAAATGTTTTTTATTATTATTTATATTTTTAATTTTGACTTTAAGTTTGAAGAAAAAAAGAAGGTTAATAAAATTATTCTTTATATTATTAAATTTTTGATATGTGCAATTATTATTGTAATGCCTATAATATTATTAATTACAACTTTAATACAATTAAATAATATTATTAAAAAAAATAAAAAATATTGGTGGGCTGAAGAAAAATATAATTATTTAAATACTAAATATATATATATCAAAAAAATATATGATATTTTTGGTGTAACATTATCTCAAAATATTGTAGTATATTTATCATGTGCTATAGCATTTATTATAATAACATCTATATTATTTATTAAATTTAAAAAATTAATAGATGAGAGCGAAGAATATGGAACCTCCTTTAAAAAATTACTTTACTATAATGGAGTAATATTTTTGATAATATTTTTGATTATTACAACATTTTTAGGAATGAATTACAATAAATATAATAGAGTATTTGGATATAATAGAGAAATTAACAATATATATTTAAGATATTTAAATAAAGATTATATTAAAACAATTTGTAATAATTTTATTGATGATGATAATAATATAACTGATATTTGCACATTTAAAAAAGTTCCTGATACAGATGATTTAAATACTTACTTAATTAGTTTAAATATATCTAAATTACAAATGTCTGACATGGATTTAGATAACGAAAAATTAGATATTAATTATAATACACAAATTGCTAATAAATTTTTATCAGCATTAATAACACATCAATTTTTATTATTTATTTATAACAATCAATACAAAGATAAATCAAATGATAATAAGTTTTGTAGAGAACTAAAACTTAATACCATATTAAATAACAAAATGGATAATATATTTTATTGTTATAATGAAACTCAACAATTTCCTTTTAAACACAATGTTGAAGGTGAATTACTAAATATTAATGCAAAATCATATTTTACTTCAAATTATGAAGTTTATACAGCGATAATTGATAAATATTTAGAAATTAATAATAAATTAGCAAAAAATATTACAAATATTAAAAAAGAAAATATTGACGAAATTACTATTGTTATTTTAATTGCAATATTATTTATAATTTATTTGATAGGTTTATTTTTTGTCTTTGGATCAAAGACATAGTAATACAAATGATTAATGAGTTATTTTTATATATATAAAATATGTAACTATTTATTAATGGAAAACCAAAAATATATTTCGAGGATAAATAATATAATTAATACACAAAAAATTGAAGGTGGTGCTTTTAATAATATGAATAAAATGACGGATGACTTCAAAGCGAATAAAAACAAAGAAGGTTATACCGTTCCGTCATCGTTCCCAACGGCAAATATTATGGGTAAAAAACCACCTGGTATGGCAAAGCTAGCGAATGCTGCTAAGGCACAAATGGTTGCAAAGGGTATGTCCACAACACCATCAATGGGTATGCCTGGAGCACCATCAATGAGTATGCCTAGAGCACTATCAATGGGTATGCCCGGAGCACCATCAATGGGTATGCCAGGAGCACCATCAATAGGTATGGAAAAAGGCATAGAAGGAGCACCACAACAAAGTGAAAATGAAAAAAATAGTGAACTTAAAAATATGGTTAAAAGTAAAGAAAATTTTGAAGAATATATCAACAAAATTAGTAATTATATACAAATATTAGGTAAATGTAAAAAGGGTGAAATAAATGAATTTATTGAAAAAAATAATAATAGTCAGCAACAAATAAGTAATAATGCTGCAATAGAAAATGATTTAATTAATCAACAATCAAGTAATACAGAAGAATTATCAAATGTACAAAAAGAAAAAGATGCTATTAAAAAAGAATCAGATATTGAATTAAAAAAAGCACAAGATGATTTAGATCAACAGAAAAAAGAGGAGGCTGAACTAAAAGGGCGATTTGAAGAATTAACAAAAGAAAAAAAAAACTTGGAGGCAGAATTAGAAAAGGCTAAAGCAACCGCTTCACAAAATGCTACACCAACTAATGATGCTACCGCCACAGCATTACAAGAAGAACTAGATAAATTAAAACAAACTGAAAAAGATGCAAAAGAACAATTAGAAAAAGAAAAAGCTGGAATAACAGAAAAATATGAAGCAATTTTGCAAAAACAACAGAATGCTAAAGAAAAAATGGAAGCTGTAGAAAAAAAAGCGCAAGATCTTGAAGCTACAATGGCAAAGAATAAAGATACAATAGAACAACTTAAAAAAGATAATGAAAAAATCCAAAAGGATAACGAAGCGGAATTAAAAAAACAAGTAGCTATTCTTGCAGAAAGAGAAGGTAGAATTAAAGAAATTGAAGCTAAACTTAAAGAACAAAATAAAGGTGCACAAGGAAAAGACCAAGAAACTACAGATGAAATCAATAACATTAAAAAAGCAAAAAAAAACTTAGAAAAAGAGCGAGACAGATTAAAAAATCAATTAAGTAATGCAGAGAAAGGAGAGAGAGAGAAGGCAACTGAATTAATGAATATGAAAATACAAAAGGAAAAAATGGAGGAAGAATTAAAAGATGCTAAAGCTGCGGCTACAAAAAATGGTAAACCTACGAATAATGATGAAACAACTGCATTAAATACTAAACTTAAAGATTTAGAAGCTCAATTAGAACAAAAAGAAAAAGAAAAGATTACTGATGAAGAGCAAAAAAAAAAAACGGTCCACCAAATGGAACAACTAAATAATACGCTACAGGAAAATACAATAAAATTACAAAAAAAAGATGAAATAATCAAAAAAAACCAAAATGAATTAAAAGAGATGGCAAATATTCAAGCTAAACTCGAGACAGAAAAGGTAAACTTAGAAAAAGAAAAAACTGTATTACAGCAAACAAATGAAACAAATGCTGATTTTAAAAAACAATTAGAGACTATGCAAGCAAATAACACTTCTTTAGAAAATAAGTTAAAGGACGTAGTGGCAAAAGAAATAACATATAATCAAACTCTTAAAGATCTTGAAGAATCAAAAAAAACTAATGCATCTGATAAAGAAGCTATACGCGTCGCAGAAGAAAAGGAAAAAGTACTAAGAAAACAATTTGAACAAGAAAGATTATTATTAAAAAAAGAAATAGATACATTAAAAGAAAAACCTGTTCCAATACCACAACCACAAATTGTATCAAGTAATTATAATGATACATATAGATATAGTGGATTTACATTATCATTTCCTTCAACATCCCAATCAAAATTTATAGAATTAAAAGACGATTCTAAAAATAAAACAGTTGAATTGTGTACAAATAAAAATTTTGTAACAGACACAATTAAGAATACTGATAATTATAATTATTTAATATATAATGCCGGTAAGAAAAAATTTGTTGTTACGGGAGTGAATAATTATAAACTCAAATATAAAGCAAATAGAATAGAAGAAAACCCTGGTGATGCTAGATATCTAAATAATAAACCTTTAAATAATTTATCGTCAAGTATTACTCCAAAAACTATAACACCCGAACAATTTACAATATTGTTACAGGCAACAAATATTAATAAATGTATAAAATTAGAATTTACAGCAGTAGATGATGATGGTTCACCAATAGAAGTAAATGATGATGGTTCACCAATATCAAGAATAGTATATGTTATACCACAGTCTCTAGATAGTCATCACAATCGATATTTACTTAGAGGAGGGGGTGATAAAACAAATCCTGAAGTAAAAGTTCTAAGTATGGCTAAATTTAAAGAGATTAAAGAAAGTATTGATATGACTATTATAAAGGTAAAAGAATATCAAAAAAAGTTACTAAAAGAAAAAAGAGGGGATGTAAAACATAAAACCAAATTATCAAAAATTGATAAATTAATAAAAATTGCTAAAAAAATAAACACACTATACGAAGGAACAAAAACAGAAAAAGTTAAAGATTCTATTTCAAATATAGGTACTGGTATTAAAAATTTTGGTACAAATATTAGTGAAGGTTTTACAGATTTATCTTCAAAATTAAAAGGGAAAAAGGTGGGAGGGGGTAAAAGAAAACATGGAAAAGATACAATAGTGTCGGGAGGTGCTTTTGGAAATGTAGATTTTTCAAAAAAATCAAAAAAATCAAAAAAATCAAAAAAACCAGAAATACCAGTTATCCCTACCTCCCTCCCTCCCTCAGCGGAAAGTCCCCGTGAAATGTGGAAAAAAATAAAAGAAAAAGTAGCAGATACAAAAGATGAAGAAAACAAAGATAAAGGTAGTAAAGCATTAACAGAAAAGAAATGTATGGAACTTGTAAAATATTTAGAAAATTTTAATGAAATATTAAAAGATTTACAAAATGATACAGGCGATGCAAGTATTGAAAGAATTAAAGCTGATGCTACAAATGTACCAGCAAATAGTGGGAAAAATGAATTAATTGATAAAATGATGGATGTGCAATCGAAATTCATTGGAACTTCTTCCGATGGTAAACCAAATAATTCAACAGAAATATTAACAATATCAACAATGATAATTTATGATATTTTGTTAGTATCAATAGTAATAATATGTATTATCATTTATATATTATTTGTTATAAATATTATAAAATTTTTATACCAATGTTTCTTGGAAGTTGGTAATTCTCAACATAATAATTTATCAACTGGTGCTACATTAAGATATAAATTATTAGGTTATGTAGTTTATATTAATAATTGTAATTTACCAGGATTGTTTTCATCATTTAATAATGTTGATAGTACAAGTGGTACATTTATGAAATTGAGTAAAGTATTGGAAAAATATTTTACAAATGAACAGCGTAGTACCGATGATGATACTTTTGAATCTATATTTGGTGAATTAGCAGATAAGGTAGCAATTCCACAAACTCCACAAGAAAAAGCTGAAGAAAAACACAAGAAATGGTTAACAGAAGAAGGTAAAGATGTGACAGTAGAAGCACAGGAGGAGCACAAAGAGAAATTAACGAAAGAAGAAATTGATAGTGACCAAGAAAGAAAAAACACACAATATGAAGAAAATAAAAATTATAAAGAGCCAAAATTTAATATATTTTTATGTATAAGATTAGTATTTATATGTATTAAATTATTTATAACATTTATTACAATAATTGTTATATCTATAATAACATTTATTCTACTATCTGTTGTATCTCAAATGGCAAATATGGATGCAATTGAAATACAAATAATTAAAAAACAAAAGTTATTCTTCTTATTATTACAATTATTAGTTGTATCAATAATACATCTATTTATAAAATTAATCATATACAAAACAATGTTTGTAAAAATATATAATAAATATTTGAATACATATCTAAATATAATAGCAATAGATCTAAAAATTAATAGTTTAAAAAAATCAGATGATTTAAAATATATTGATAAAGACTTAGCAAAAAAATTAAAAAGTTCTATTGATAACGATTCTTATATAGAAGAAAGATTAATACAATTAATGAATCAAGATGGTGTTGATAATGTTGCAGATGAAAGTATTGTAAAATATATTACAATATATATGCTACTTAAATACTTATATTCTTATGATAACAACAAAAGTAAATATTTATTATATTATAGTTATTTTATTAACGATGGTGATTATTCATTTCCGGCAGAATTAAATATGGAAAAAAATAATATAACAACTTTTTATTCACTAATTCCAAATAAACATAGAAAAACACCTATTAATTATTTTAAATATAGTGATATTAAAAATATAGATGACATAGAAAGAGCTGAAAAAATAAGACAAAATGTTAATACATATATTTCACAAATAAATACTTATATTGCAGAAGCTAATTCATATTTTGATGATGACAATTTTATTGTAAGTTTAGGATGGTATATATTAATTAATATAATATTAGGTACAATTTATATTATAATAATAGTGACAATTATATTAAAAGCAACAGGAATTATGACACAAGAGGGTTTTAATTTTGAAGAATTTATTAGATTTGAATAGTTATAATTTTGAAGATTTAATCAAATTGAAAAATAAAAAATAGTAATATAGTAATATGATAGAACAAATATTATTATTAATATTATTAATAACATTTGTAATTAATATTTTAAATATAATTACATTAATTTGGTATAATGACTATTTTAATAAAAATTATGATAATTGTTATATTAGTAATAATGCTTCATTATATGAATTAGAAACATATAGAAGTAAATTAGCAGATTTTTTATATAATAGTGATAATAATAATCTTAAAAATATTAAAAATAATATAACTAATACATTCTATATAATTATAATTTCATTAATCTTATTAATAATATTGTCAATAAAATATACTTATAATAATTACAATAATTTAGTATTTACATTATTAAAAATAATAATTTTGATTATTTATTATAATATATCAAATAAAATTATAAAAAAAATAAGTAATATTGAAAAATTAAAATTTAATAAAAGTGAGCAAATTTATAAATATAATTTATCATTTAAAATTTTAAATTCATTATTATATTTGAACGAATCTGATAATATTTTTAATGAAATATTTGAATATAATACAAAATCAGTTAAAAATGAAAAAACTTTTGAAGAACAATTATCAATCAATATAGGAAATATATATAATACATCTAATAAACGAGAAATAGAATATATTAAATCTCAATCAATAACAAATTTAAATTTTTTAAATTATATTAATTTAAATGAAATATCCCCATTTTATTTCAAAAAATATTTCACTAATATTTATATCAAAATTGATAATGATAATATATATGTTAAAAATATAAAAAATCATGATTATATAAATTCAATAATAAAAAGGAATTTATTAAAAAGTGGTGAAAAAGAAGAAATAATTTCGGATATTAATTATATAAAATATTATTATGAAAATAGGGATTTAATTTTTAAACTGAAAAATATAAAAGGTGACATTATAAATAATATTAATACTCATTATGATTTAGTATATCATATTATATTATTATTTATAATATTAAATATATTCTTACATTATATATATTATAAAACAACATCAAATATATATATAGTAATTCAATTAATATTATTGATAATATCTGGAATATATATAGGTATAAAATTAAATAATAATTAAAAAGTACATATCCTTATTTTTTTATTTTAAATTAATATATTTTTATTTTTATTATTTTTTTAGTGATATGTACTTTCTTATTATTTTAATGTTTTGTTTTTATAAGTAAGATGACAGAACTTAATAGTTTTATTATTGAAAATATAGTTAAAAATATAACTAAATATATAATTATTTCATTATTTATTATTTATATAATAATAGAATTAATAACTATTTCAAAATTTACATTTAATTATAATTATAATTTTGATTATGGTAAAAAACTTAAAAGTGTATGTAATAATAAAAATATAGAATTTGAAACAGAAAGATATCAATTATATAATAATATATTAAATAATATAGTTGAAAATAATACAAATAAAAGTTATAATTATGTTATCGTTTTATCAATAATATTAATATTTTCAATAATATTTGGATTTGTAATAACATATATTTTATATTATTATATAAGTGATATTATAAATTCCGATGTTAATAATTCAAAAATGTTCATAATGTTTTGTTATATAATGATACTTATAATATGTGGATTTAGTGTAATAATTTTCCCTTTATATATAGGATATAACTTTGATAAAAATAATGAATACAAATTAAATGATTTTAATAAATATATTAAATATGCTGAAATTATATTTAATAGTTTATTGGCAGTAATGATAATAATTAATATGAATACATATAATGATACTTATAATTACAAATATGGAAATAATTTAATTATAATAATAGGTTTATTATTTTATTTATGTTTTAATTTAACAAAAAGTATAATATCATATTATAAAAAAAAAAAAAATATAATTGAATTCAAAAATGAAAATATTAAAAGTTATAATGATTTTGCTAATAATTTTTTAAAAAATGAACTAAATACAACTGTAAATATATTAAACGATTATATATTAAAATTATTTAATATTGATTTAAAAAATATAGAATTAAACTATTTTACATCAATATTAATCATTAGTTTAATATTAATTAGTATGTTAATGTTATTTAATAGAAGTAAAACTTTGAATAAATATATAAAAGGCGAAATTAATTACAAAGAATTAATAGAATGTCTTTTATATAAAAATAGTAAATGTGAAAATTTTCTATTAAATTCGCATGAAAGTCGAATTATATATAATTTTGTTATTTTACCAATTATATTCACATTATTAATAATAATAACTATTAATTCAACAATTAATTATAATGAAGTAATTAATAAAAATATAATTTTAAATCCATTATTAATATATAAAACCGAAATAGATAATGTTAATAATAGTTTTACTAACATTTTAGATAATGACAAATTTTCTTATAAAGAAAAAAAAAGTGTTGATAGAAATATAGCAAATACAATATTATTAGTACTTTATAATGAAATATTTAGTGACATGTTATCATTAACAAGTAATGATAAAGAACAATATAAAGAATTTGCAAATATTAATATAAGTCCAAAATTTAAATATATATTTAATAATAAAAAAGAAATATTAGATTATACAAAGTTGCATGAATATGATATTGAAAATTATTTAAAAAACGAATGTGATGATGATATATTTATAAATAAAAATTTAAATTCGAAATGCAATGAAAGTAATAGATTTATATTATACTATATGATAAGATCAGTATTTTTATACAAACCTATAGCAAATATAGAAGGTAAGAAAGATAATAGTAACTATGAATTTTATAAAAATATATTGAAATATAAAATTTATAAATCGCTAATATATTACAAAAATGAAAAAAATTATTTAGGAAATGCAAAATTAAGTGATAATAATAATGATAAAAATTGCACATTAAATATTAAATATGAACATCCAAAGACAACTAAAGAAGAATTATTAATATTATTAGGTATATTATTAAGGAAACCAGAAATGATAAAATTTAAAAAAACATTTACAGATAATATAAATATAAAGGATACAAAAGAAAAAATTTATAATCAAATACAAGAATTAATTCAAAAAGAAGAACTCGGTTTATTAGAATATAAAGATTCTATAATAGAACCAATAATAGATAATAATATAAATTCAAGCAATGAACATCGACAATTATTAATTGATAGAATAAATAAATTTGAATTAAATAATAATATAATTAAAAATCATAGAATAATTATTGAGGAAATAATAGAACAATTTATAGAATATATAATTGATGTTCAAGTTGCTTATTTCCATATTTATAAAGAGGATGAAAATACTATAGAAATACAAGTAACAGATACTGATTTAGATGAAAAGTTTAGAAAAGAAAAAACAAGAAATGGTGAAGAGAAAAAAAAAATAAATGACTTTATAAAAAAATATAAAAAAACAATAAAAGCAAATTTTGATTTAATAAATGTAAAATTATCAAATTATGAAATAGGAGAGAATGAATATCATAAACAAAATAATGTAACAAATTATTTATTAAATAATTATAACATATCAAATAATAATTATGTAAAAACACATATTGAAAAAATAAACAAAGATAATTATACAAACACTCCATTAGATGAGAGTAGTGTTGAAGATGATACATTAGAGAAAGTAAAAATATTTATGAATAATATAATAATATTATTCTATTATAATCACTATTTTATATTAGAAATTAAAAATAAATATAGTAATATATATTTAAACACTTTGGTAAATAGTGTTCAGTCAATATATGACAATTCAAATGAAAATAAAAAATATAAAGAATTAAAAAAAGAATATATTATTAAGATTAATGAACTTATTATAATATTAAAATACATGATAGATAATATTGTTATTGATGGTAATAAAGAAAAAATAACAGAATACATAAAAAAAAGCGGTGTTAATGATTACATTATAGAAGAAATAATAAAATTCGATGATAATTATAAAAATCAAAAAATAATTTTAAATGATAATATTGATAGTATTAAAGATTTTGTAATAAACACACAAAATCTAGATGAAGAAGAGGACCATTTAATAACAAATGATTATGTAAATAATATTAAAGGTTTAAATAATAAAATAGATCATTTTATTAATTATATTAAGAGATCTCAAATAGAATCGTCAAACTATAACGAAAAGAATATTGAATTTATAAATAACATTTTAATAGAACAAAAAAATATACTAGAAGTTATTAGTAATACAGATATAAATAAATTAAATTTTAATGATATATTAGATGAATATAAATATATAGATAAATTTAATGATAGTATAAAAGATTATAATATTTATTATAGAAAATTTTATGCTATAGAAGAGCGTGAAATAATTAAAGAAGAAAATAATAAGTATACATCAACATATACAAATAGTAACAATAAAGAGAAATCAAAAATTATATACCAAAATGCTGATATATCATCAAATATGATATTAATATTATTGACAATATATATTATAATATTATATATATTAATTAAAATTAGATAAAATCAATTATTTTTTTATAAAGTATTATTAATAAATGTTAAAAATTTTAAATATAACATTAAATACAATAGTTTTTATAATCATATTTAATCAATTAATAACATTGACACAATTTGCATATAAATATAATTTTTATTATGATTATGGTATTAAATTAAAAGATGTTTGTACGCGAGAAAATGTTGAATATGAAACAAATAGATATCAATTAAATAATAATATAAAAAATATAGAAATTAATAATTATAATCATCATATAATATTAATATTATCAATAATATTTACAGTTACAATATCAATAATATTTACATTCATATTTTATAATGAATTTTGTAATATGAATAAAAATTTCATGTTTTATAATTTAAAATGTAAATTATATATTTTATTTACACTACTGATGACATTTTGTATATTAATCTATCCAATATTATTAATAATATTAAAATTATTTAATTTAAAATACAATAATGTAATAAGTTTGTTTAATCATAATATAAATAAAAAAAATTTATATATATTAGCATCAATATTTAGCGGTCTAATAATTTTTAAATTAATAATAATATATTATAATTACAATATCCCAGATTTCGCAAAAGAAAAACAAAATAAAAATACAAGATATATAGAGTTATTTTATTTTATATTTTATTTATTTATTTACATAGGAACAATATATTATATTACAAATATATTATTATTATATAGTTATAAAATAAAAAAATTCACTGTTGATAAAAATGAATTTATAGATACTAAAAGTGTTATAGGACAATATATTAATAAATTATTTGGATTATCTGAACATGATAAATTTATTGAAAAAATTGAATATAAAAAATCAGTTGATTTTGAAATTAATGAAAAACCTGATACAAAAAATAATAACTTACCTATAAATCTAAATAATTTTAATAATATACCAAGTGAAAATATTGAAAATATACAAAACCAAATAACATCAATATTAGATAATTTACCAGCAATTAATACAGAAAATATTGATACTAAAAAACTTATTAATAAATGTATAAAAGATTATATGGTTATCAAATATGATGATAAAAATTCAATAGGAGATAAAGAAATTGAAAATATTTTATATGAAAAAATAAAAGGGAATGATGACATTAATTCATTATCGGGAGAAAATAAAACTATAATTTCAAGTATAATTACCCAAAAAATATCAAAAAGTATTCAAAAATTAGATATTAAAATAAAAAATAATAATAATATAAAAGATAAAGAAGTAATTATCAAAAATAATGAAAAATATGAATTATATAGTAGCGATACCAAAAGTATATTTAGAAAAAATGTAGAAGGATTATTATTTATAATAGGTATATTTTTATTATCAATATTTATTGTTAATTTTGGTATAAGTTTTTATAATCAGAAATTTGGTTCAAGAATTAAAAATAATATAATAATACCATTATTATCATTATATATTTTGATATTAATATTAATTAGTAATGATTCTTTTAATAAAATGATTAATAATTATATAATAGATAATCCTAAATTTATTTATAAAAATAACATAAATAATATTAATTACGATTTTAATAAAATATTAGAAAATGAATTATATATTTATGAAAATACAAATAATACATTATGTAAAAATGCAAAAAACTCTTTTATATCAGTTATAAATAATATATTATTTAATAGAAGTATAATTACAAATAACACTTTAGAAAATATAATTGAATTCCCAACTGAATTAAAAAATTATGAGAATGAATGTTATAATAATAAAAAAGATATTGATTATAACTTAGAAACAAATTTAGAAGGTATATTTTATGATATAGATGATTGTAGTAATATTAAAGGAGGAAAAATAAAAGACATTATAAAAAACACAACTATTTATGATTATAATAGTTTAGAATTAATTAATTTATTTAAAGATATCAAATCTACAAAGTTTAATAATTCAATTGAAAATACAATATTATATGATATAATTAATACAAACAATAAACATGAAAATATTAAGATAATGATAACAAAAATTAAGAAAAAATTAAAGAATTTATTTAAAAATACATTATATAATACAATTGTTCTTAAAAAAAGTTATAATAATATTGATATAATAGAAAAAGCAAATATTGATTATTTAAATGATACTAAATATAATAATTATAGTAATGTCGAAAATAGAAATAGTGAAATAAAAAAATATAATTATATAATTGATACGATAATTGATGAATATATTAATATGATTTTAATAAATCAATACTTATTAAGTAAATTAGTTAATACAAATTCATTAAATGAAATATTTGAGAAAATAGACAAGAATAAAATTGATTATAAATTGAAAAAAGATTTAACAGAATATATTAATAATTTCATTGAATTATATAAAACTTATTTAAATAAATTAAATTTAATATTTAAAAGTAAATATAATTTAAATAATAAAACTAACAAAATATCATTATATTTAATTAATGTATATAATAATATAAATAAAGATAGTCCATATTATGATGATGTGATATATCCTTATGATAAAACTGAAAATAAAATTAATAATAAAAGCGAAATGATTAATTTAAATAAAAATTTAACAAATATTATTAATGATTATGATAAATTAAGAATAATATGTAATGATAAAATAAAATATAATAATAATGAATGTAATATCCACAACACTAATTATGATAAAAAAGTTTTATCTATAAAAATAGAAAATATTGTAAGAGTAAATATATTAAATATTGATAAGTTGTTAGCAATTATTAATAAAATTATAAATAAAAATGAAATTATAACATATTATAATAATTATTTTACAAATGATGAAAAATTGATACAATATAATAATTTGACAAGTTTACTTAATAGTATCAAAGATGATAATATTACAGAAATTAGAAGCGTATATAGTAATATAATTCAAACATATTTTGATACAAATAATAATATAAATAAACTAGAAGATGATGTCTTATTTGAAAATAAATTAAATCAAATAAATGAAAACATATTTAATAATTTTTATAAAATTATAAATGAAACAAATAAAACACCTGCAATTCTAAAACAACATAATAAAAGATTACTAGAGATTAGAGATAATATAAATCATTTATTAAAAACAAGTGATTCTAAAAAAGAAAAGAAAATTTACGAAGAAAAAGATAATGTAATAAATTTAAATACAAAAATTAATGAAGTTAACTATGTATTTATTTATTTGATAATAATATATGCAATTCTTATATTTTTAATAAAATATATTAAATAATAGTAATAGATATATTAAAAACATGTATTTAATAGGTAATTCAGAAAATTATCAAGAATATTTAAAAAATCCTGATAATATAAATTATTTACCATTAAATAATTTACCAGTTGTTTATTTTCCATTTGATTATAATAATAAAGGAAATGAAACAACATTAAATATTTTTTCAACAATTGTTGATAATAATTCAAATATTATCGAAAAAATTAATACAAATGAATATAAGTGTGATGATGATAATGTAAAATGTTCTAATATTAAAACTTTATATAATAATATTTCTACACTGGAAGAATCGTGGCAACCATATAATAATAATAATATTAGAACAATAAGTAATATTTTAATTGTATTTTGGTTATTATTAATATTTATAATTTTAAAAATATTACATTATTATTTTAGTGAAAAATATACTATAATAATGATATCAGCAATTTCAATAATATTATTAATAGGATTAATTTATGCTTTATTTTTAACAAATAGTAAAATATAATTTATATTTATTTTTTTATATTATAACAAAAGAAGAATATAATTAAATATTATGGGTGTTAATTGGTCAAAAACAAGTGATTTAAAACCTGATAATATTAAAAGTGAAAGATACAATGTATTAAATGAATTATTTGATGATAAAATGATAAAAAAATTTAATGTAAGAAGATGGACCTATTATAAAAGATTTAATAAAATAATTGATGATCCAAGAGAATTAAAAAATTTTATGCATACATTAAAAAAAATTAGTGAAAATAGAGAACATAAAGATAAAATATATAAAAAAATAGTTAAATTACATGATATTTTATCAAAAGTTGATATAAATTCAGAAAATTATTCACAAAATAAAAAAAATAAATTAGAAGAATTAAATAAAAGAATATTATCTATTTTAGAAAATAAAACAAATAATGATTTAGAAAGTAACAAAATAAGTCAAAAAAATGAAGTACTTAAAGATATCACTGATAAATTTGTTGGAGGTAGTACAAAATATTTAGATGATTATTCTGATAAACTTGAAAAAATAGCTGATAACAAAAATACATTAGACTCAACAAAAATATCAAAATATAAGACCGTTTTAAACGATATTGAAAATATTGTCAATCCAACAAAAACTTTAAATATAACTAGAGAAGATAAAATATTATTTATTATTATAACATTTATAATAAGGTTAATATGTATAAAATTAGTTGAATGGTCTGTTAATATGAATTATTCAAATAATTTTATTAATAGTTATATATTATATACTATTATATATTTAATAATTTTATTTATAATTTTATGCATTGTTAATATTACTTATAATTATAATATAAATTCAGTAATATATGGTAGCACTGGATTTTCTACTTTAGCAAATTCATTATATTATTTTTACATAATACCTGGTGCAAGTTTTAGTAGAAATAATAGATTATTTATACACTCTATATTATTAATACTATTTTCATTAATTCCAATTGGATTAAAATCTAAAAATGATGATAATGAGATTGATTATGATTACTCCGAAAAAAGAAAAACTATTAACATGATATCTAATTATACATTCGCTGTATGGATTTTTACATCAATAATTGCAATGAATTATTAGAAAAAGTAATATTGAATTTAGATAGAGTATGGATAAATTATCAGATTTTAATGACCCAATTAGAGAATATATAATAAACGAAATATTAGAAAATTATATTTATACAAATCTTTTAAATGAAAAAGCAAAATTAAAAAGTAAAATTAATAAACTTGATATAAATATTAATAAAAATGAATATGAAAAATATGTAAAAGAACTTAGTGAAATTAATAAAAATATAATAAAAATAGAAGATAAAAAAAGTAAAAAATATAATAATTTAATATATAGAAGATTTTTTAATAATATTAATAAAGCCAATAAATTAGTTACACAAAACAAAAAATCATTTAATGAATTAATTACTAACTATGTTGAAGTATTAACAGTTGACGATAATGAAAGTGATAAAATTATAAAACATTTAGAACATGTTAAAAATAAATTAAGTTCATTTATTAGTATTGTTCCAGATGTTTCTTCTTCTTCTATAGATAATTCAAATACTTCGCAGGATGATAATAATAGTAACAAAAGTGTAATAAATGGAGAATTAGATAGTATAGAAAAAGAATTAGATATAATACAATATAGTAAAACTGGTATAACTCTAGAATTAAAAAAAGAATATGAAGACAGATTAAAAGAATTGAAAGTAAGCGATGATAATATTATTAAATCAAAAGCAAATAAGTTATTAAGAAAAATAAAAAGAATTGGTGATAAAATAGAAATTAAAAAAAATAGTACTACATCTAATCAAAGCAGTGATCAAAGCAGTGATGAATCTAATGATGGTTCAAAAATAGGAGGTGGATACAATAATTATGGATTTTATAAAACAACATTAAACATGATATACGGAGGTGTCGATGATGATAAAGATGATTTACAAAAAAAATTTGCAGAACAAGAATTTGAAAGTATGAATAGAAATCCGGAATTTAAAGATACTACATTATCTCCAAATTTAACATCTTCGCCAAATTTGACATCTTCGCCAAATATGACACCTTCACCATTTAAGGAAGATAATAAGGAAGATAATAAGGAAGATAATAAGGAAGATAAAGATAAAAACAAAGAAGATAAAGATAAAGATAAAGATAAAGATAAAGATAAAGATAAAGATAAAGATAAAGATAAAGATAAAGATAAAGAAGATAAAAAAGATAAAAAAGATAAAAATAAGAAAAAAAATAATAAAGCAAAAGTAATATCTGATGATTCAGATTCTGATTTAGGAGAAAATTTTGTTAGCGATGAAGAAAAAAATAAATTATTATATCAAATTCAAGAAATAAAAAATAAATTAAGTATTAATAGTAAATATATTACTAAATATTACGAAGAACCCGCTAATGGTTTAATGTCAAAAACCAAAGAACTTAAAAATAATTTGAAAGAAATTGATTTTTTTAATACAATAAAAACTAAAAGTCGTCCTGATGATTTTTTTTCATATGTAAAAGATGAAATAGACAAAATAAATAAAGAAATAGAGTTTATTGATAATACTATTGTAAATATAATATTCAATGATACAGACGGTTTATTAAAATCAATTGATAATGTTGAAAATAATTTTAATGATTTAAAAAAAATAATATCAAACGACGATGGTATTTTAAAAACTGTATTTAATAATGATGGCAATAGTAGATTAGAATCAATTCATAATATTGAAGCAGATTTATCAAAATTAGATAATAAATTTAGAACAAATATAAATAATTATTATCAAAATATAAAAGATGTTCAGTCAATATTAAAAAATTTAGTTAAAAAAATTGAAAATATAATTAATGAAGGAAAAACAGAATATGATAAAATAAAGCAAAATAATGAGGAAAAACGCCGAAAACAAGAAGAAGAAAGATATAATCAGCAACTTGATTATGATTCAATGTCAAGGGACCATTATAGTAGATATGATGAGAAAGAGAGAGAAGACAGGAAGCAAAGAGAAAAAGAGAAAGAAACTGAGGAAAAACAATTGCAAGAATTAACAAATAGATATATAGAAAAAATAAAAGATGTAACAAAAAATGATGAATATGGTATTGCAAATATAAACAGTAAATTAAATATAGAGAAAAGTATTTTTGATAATTATAAATACAATATATATGATTCTTTATTCAAAAAAATAACAAGTATAGAAAATAAATTAGCAAATAAAAAATCATATTTAGATGAAACAAGTTATACAACAAAAGATGGAAATGAAATTAATTTTAATGAAATTAAAAACGATAATATATTTAGTAGAATATGGAATAAATATGTAAATAATATAAAAAGAAACAATAAAACAAAAGAAAATATAGAAGATGATTTTTATGATTCAGTAAAAGTGAATGATTTAAATCCTGAGAAAGTTTTGGAAGTTACAAATACAGATAAAATTATATTTATTGTATTAATTTTTGTAATAAGACAAATAGCATTATTAGTAGCAAATTTTTTTATTGATTCCGATATAATTAAATCTTTTAATGGATTAATAATAGCATTTATTATAATTTATATTATCATTTTAATTTTAATTATAATACTTGTAAATTTAGATAATTATAAGATGAGAATATTATTCAATTATGTAAATTTACATATAAATTATTATGGTATATCAACACATATATTTACATTTATATTATTTGTTGTAATCATATACATGTATATTAAAAATACTGATAATAATTTAGTGAATGATTCAAATACAAAATTAACCGAAGAACAAAAAATTGATTATAAATATAAATTATCTACAATATCATTAATAGTATATTTATTTACTTGTATAACAGATTATTTACTATAATAATTCATAATTAATGTGAATTGATTTTCATATAATATAATATTAGAGTTTGATAAATTTTCAATAAAAAATTTATCAATAATATCATTTTTGATAATAATATTATTATTTTCAATAGATACTATCATTCTTTTATATTTTTTTTTTGAATTTTCGATAATAATATAATCTTTATTTTGAAAATAAGTTATATATCTATCTAAATTAATATATATATATTGTGTATTAATATTTATATTTGTTATTGGAACTTTTGTTAAATCAAAATTAATGATATTATTATTATAATCAGTAAATGAATAATTTATAATATTATTAGATATTTTAAATATATAATTATCATCTGTAGTCCATATATCCCATATATCGTTTTTAAATGAACAAATATAATTATATGTTAATATATTATCATCAATATATATATTTAATGATATATATGGCATAATATTATTAATATACTTTGGTAAAATTACTTTATTAGGTTTAAATGATAATAAATTATAATTTAAATTAATAATATTTAAATCGAATTGATTAGAATAAATATTATTTAAAGATGATATAATAAATGATTTATTATTATTATTAGTATTAATAACATTATTATTATAATTTTTTAATATTTCTTTTCTTTTTAACTCTAAATCACTAATCTTATTTTGCAATAATGATTCGTCTATATTTTCATTAGTATAATGTTTTTTAACATTTGTTAAACAAATATTATTTAATGTTTTTAAATCAATATCATTATCATTTTTATATTTTTCTTTAATTAATTGAATAAGTTGTATAATAATACTATTTAAATCATTTTCATCAACTGAAATATTTAATTTTTCAGATAAAAGTTTTGAACATCCATTAAATAATTTTTGTTTATTATCTTTTGAAATAAAATTATTCATTAAATATTATAGATTAATAATATTTATATAAAAAAAACTAATTTATTTTGCAACTTGTGCTGCGGCTTGTGCTGCGGCTTGTGCTGCAAGTGCATTTTGTTTGTTGATACTTAGAGGGAAATGATGAGCAATAAGGCGTTGAAGAATAAAGTAAGTTACCTTTTCTTTATCAGTTACATTAAGAATAGCACGAAGTTTTTCATCAGGAAAGAATTCGCGTCTGTTTTCAGGGTTATTTAGATTTTTTTCTTTAACATATGCATTGATAAATCTAGTGATATCAGTTCTAGATCTTTCAGAACCTTCGGGAATACCTACAAATTTACATAGTTCATTAGAGATTTTACACGGTTTAGCAAAACCAGATGGAGATTTTTTAGCATTCTCTCTTTTACGTTGCACTTTTGCAATTACTTTCTTTTGTTTTTCATATTCTTTTGTTAGAAGTTTTAAAGTTTGTTGGATAGATTTCATTTCCAGTTGAACCGAACTAATTTTATCTGTTAGTTCAGTAATTAGAGTGTCTCCAAGTAGTTTTTCTTCAACAACAGTGTCAGATGTTTTGTCTACTTCTTCTTCTTTTACAACAACTGGTTCTTTTTTTACTTCTTTTTTTACTTTTTTATCAATTACTTCTTCTTTTACCGGAGTTGCAACAGGTGTGGTGGTAGTTTTCGGTTTTACGGTTCTTGGAGGCATTATTATATTATAATAATTAATATTACAATATCTTTATATAATTTTATTAATATATCAATGGGAAAATAAAAACAAATTAAAAAACTTAATATTAAAAAAATGATTCTTTCTTTTGAATAAATTTTTATTAAACGAAAAGGATTCATAATAATAAAATGACAACAACTGATGATACTGTTAATAATTTAGACCATAATAAGTGCGTCGATTTAATAAAAATAATGAATCAATATAATAATAAAGAAAAAATGCAAGAATGTTATTATAAATTTTGTTTAATTAAAGAGAAATTTCCACCACAAAAAAATGAAAACAAGTTTATTTATGGTAAACTTGGAGAAATGGCATTAAATGAAATGTTAATTAATATTGGTATTAATGTGAAAGATCTTGATGAAAATCATGTTATAGGGTCAGAATATAAAAATGATATCAAAATTGATGATATTAAATTTTCTATAAAAGTAAAATTAAATAAAAATGGCAATGTTATTATGATTAATTGTAAATCAACCACTAATCATATAATGGATATAAATACAATTGTTGTTGTTATAAATGAAAAAAAAATATATATAATACCAAAATCATTTAATACAGATATTTATATAAAAAGAGATTCTGGTTCTATTTCATTTAAAAGTAGTTTATTCACCTTTATTAATAAAAATAATAAAGAATTTATATATACTTTTCCTGAATTGAATTTAAATCAAATTGAAAAGATAAATAATTCAAAAAAAATAGAAGTAATGAAAAATTTATACGAAACTCATATAAAATAAAAGTTCTTATAATGAATATGTATTAAATGTAAGTTCAATTATATAACTTACAACATCAACATTTACTGCATTTCCAAACTGTTTATATGCTATATTATCATTTTTATGGATAATAAAATTCTCTGGAAATGATTGTAATCTAGCGCATTCTCGAGGTGTTATATATCTTTTTTCTTTAGCATAAATTGGCGTCTGTACAATAGCAACTAATGTTGGAAAATAATTTGTTTTTTTTACTCTAATACCAGACTGTCTTAATTGTATAAAATAATTCCATATTGTATCATTCTTTTTTTTTTTTCCAGTTTGCCATTCTAATTTTCCATTAATCTCCTTTTTTTGTATAATTTCTTTATGTTTATCATACCATTCGTCCCATTTGTTTTTATATTTATTATATATTGGTTTGTTTTTTTTTATATAATCCTGTTTCCATTGTACAATTTCATTAAAGTCGTCTTCAGTATAATTTTTGTAAAATTCATTGCATAATATTGTGGGACTTAATGTTTCGTTTTCATCAAATACTTGAATCATTTCATCCCATACATTTAAAATATTTTCAATATCTTTAGAAATTTTATATTTATCTGTTATATTTTTATCTTTTTCGATTATTTTATCAACATCAATTTTTATATTTGGTAATTTAAAATTTATAATTTTATCCTTATTATATATATCATTTCTAATACAAACAAATATAACTCTTTCACGTTGTTGTGGAATACCTAAATTATGTGGACTTAATTCGAATATACTATCCTCCTCATTAACATAATACCCTGTTTCATTAATTCTTTTAATAATATGTTTAAAAGTTTTACCACCATCAATTTTTTTTATATGTTTAACATTTTCTAAAAACATAAATTTGGGAGTTTTTTCATTTGCTATCCTTAAAATATCTTCAAATAAAGTTCCTCGTGGATCATTTAAATTCCCTTTTTTACCACCATTCGAAAAAGATTGACAAGGAAATCCTGCACATAATATATCAAAATCTTGTATAACTTTTTCATCAATATTTTTAATATCTTTTTCTGGTTTAATACCGTAATTTAATTCATAAATTTCTCGACATTTATCATCTATGTCGCAAGCCATTACACATTCTGAATTATATTTAGAAAGCGCTTGATGAAAACCACCAATACCGCAAAATAAATCAATAAATTTAATATTATTATCTCGAAAATTCATTATATTATATGAATAGAAAGTTAATATTCATATATCATTTTTTATTTCAAAATAGAAAATAATATTTTATTAAAAACATTTTTTTCAATATCTTCTAATTTATTCCAATAATCAAAATTTACATTTGTATTACGAAATTTAATTTTAATAATTAATGAACCACCATTAATTCCTTTATCTTTTATTTCATATTTTTTTGAAGTTAATTTTGGTATATTTATATCTATATATTCATCATTAATATATTTTATTCTTGTTGTATAACCATTTAAATAATCATATAAATTATATTTTAATTTATAATAAATATTAATTGTATTATCAACAAACTTGTGTGTAAAAAACTCATCTTTCATTATTTTTATTTTAATTTCTATTTCATGTGTTACATCATCATCATCAATGTATAGTTTATTAATTACAGGATATGAATCAAATGCATATATTGTTATATATATAGGTTCAGATATGTCTTTTAATAATAATTGTATTTTTTTTTTACTATTATTAATAAGTTCTTTATAAGTTACATTTAAAGTTACTTTATGTATTAATGGTATATTTGCAAATTTATAAAATTTTTTATTTTTTATAATATTATTATCTCTAAATATTTCTGCAATATTACTAATATAATTTTTTGCATCATTATTTGTATTTATAAAATCAGAAAATATATCAATCCAATCATTATAATTATAACTTTCATAATTAAAATTATCGTAATAATAATTATCACCAATATTTGTATAATCAATATTAGGATTATCAATTATTATTTTATAAGCTTCCGTCGCTTCTTTAAATCTTGAATTCATTATATCCCTAATATGTTCTGGTTCATTTAATGTTTTATCAGGATGACATTCTAATGCTATTTTCTTATATATTTTTTTTATTTCTTCGATAGAATTATTCTTTGTAATTCCTAAAATTTTATAAGGATTTTTATTCATAATATATTTACATTAAAAGTTATTTTTATATAAATCAATAATATTTTAAATATATAATGAATGAAGTAGAAAATAATTTTTACAATATTATAGAATCAAACAATAAATTATTTAAGATTTTCAATTTTATTAAAAAATATAATTACAATATTTTACTTTATTCTGCAAATGGATTTCCTATTGATTTATTTATTAATGAATTAATAAAAAAAAAATTTAACTTACATACCATTATTAAAAATGAAAATATATGGGAAAAAAATATATATTATTATGAAAATAAACATTTCTTTGAAATTGATTTAATGAATCCAAATTTTTCTAAAAATTATGAATTACTAACAAATTTTATTTCATATTTAATTAAAATTAGGAATATTTATAATGAAAAACATTTAATTATTATAAAACACATTAATTTATTAAAAGAAGAATTCTCTATTCTTAAAATATTATTAGAAAAATATTCATCAAATGTTTATTTTATATGCACCACTTATAAAATTTCAACTATTGAAGATGCTATTAAAAGTAGATTTTCTTGTTTTAGAATTCCTTTATTTCAAACAAATGAAATTAATGTAATTTTCAATAATTATTTAAATAAAAATTTGAATAAATATTTAGTAAAATATAATTGTAGAAATTTAATATTTTGTATATTTATTTTAGAAATAGAAAATAAAGAACCTCATTTGATAACAGAAGAATTTTGTAATTTAAAATATCCACCAATGTATAATTTTATTAAAACATTTAATAAAAAAAAATATAATTTAGAAGATATAAGAAAAATTTCATATAATTGTTTTCAATATAATATTACTATAACAGATATATTACATGATTATATATATATTACAAAAAAAAAAAATTGTGATATTATTGAAAAAGCAGCAGATTTAGAACATAATTTAAATTTGACCAATAAAGGAAGAGAACCTATATATATAGAAGCATTTATATGCTATATTTTATTATAACATATATATGATATATAATCATTATTCATATAAGTAATATCTTTTTCTAATTTAAAGTTTTTAAATATCGTTAAAATATTTACATGAGTATCACATTCATGGTTATCTTTTATAATACTTAAATAAATAGAATGTATCAATTTATTATTTTCTAAAAAATAATTATATAAATAAGAACCCCCAATAACATAAATTTTTTCAATATTATCATTATCATAACAATATTTCAATGCTTTATCAATTAAAGAAAATTTAAGTATATCATTATCTTGATACATCTTATTATTTTCATCAGTTCGCGATATAACAATATTAATTCTATCTTTTAATTTTTTAACTGGTAATGACATATATGTTCTTGAACCCATTATTAAAGCATTCTTTTTTGATTTATTTTCGGTTTCCATTGTAATTTTTCTAAATTTTAACATATCATCTTTTATATTCCATGGTATTTTATTATTATGACCTATACCACCATCTAAAGTACATGCAAGTATTAATGAAACTATTTTTGTCATATTTGTAATTATATATTAATTATATGTTATATCATTTTATAAATATATACTCATTGTTTCATATGATTTTTTTGTTATTTTTTTACAATATTTATTATAATATTCTATTTTTGCTTCAAATGGTAATGTTATTAAAATATTATCTGTTTTAATATATCTCATCATATTTATCCATGATATAATATTATTTATTTCTCTTTTTAAATTTCTAACACCACCCTCTTCAGTACTTGTTAATGATATAATATGTTCTAATAATTTATCTTCAAATACAATATCACCCTTTTTCATATTATATTTTGGCAATAATTCATCAATTAAATAATTTTTTGCAATTTCGAATTTTTCTTTTGCATTATATCCATTAACATTTATAGTAATCATACGATCTTTCAAAATTGGATTTATATAATCTTCATTATTATATGTAAAAATTATAATCGATTTAGATAAATCTAAATCAATTTCTTGAAAATATTTATCAGTATATTTATCATTTTGTACAGAATCTGTTATATGAATTAAAGTATTAATAATCTCATCTCCTCTTGATGTAGCTGATACTTTATCTAACTCATCAAATAAAAATACTGGATTCATTACTTCCGATTTAATTAAACATTCTAATATTTTTCCATATCGCGAACCTTCATATGTATAATTGAATCCAGATAAATACGACGCATCATCAATACCTCCTAAAGATATAAATGCTAGAGGAAAATTCATTGCTTTACAAATACACTCTTTTACTAGTTTCGTTTTTCCAACACCAGGAGGACCTTTAATACCTATTACATAACCCGTTTTCTCTGGATTACTAATCCATTGTGCTAAAATTCTAATTATTTGTTCTTTTGTTTCTAGATGTCCATATATATTATTATCAATGTTCTTTTTTATTGTTTCTAAATAATAAGGAACATTGTCATCATATGTTATATCAAGTTTATTATATTTACCAATTGGTATTTTTGAAAGTGTATTAATCCAATTATGTAGTTTAAAATATTCACTACTTGATTTGGACATACAATTTAATTGTTCAATACTGTAAATTAATGATTTTTTAACAATACTATTAATATCAAAATCAAGTAATTTAAATCGTGTTGGTATATCATTTGAATCATTTATTTTAAGATTATCTTCTAAATTTAATATTCTATTTTTCTCTTCTTCATTTAAATTATTAAAATATTTTTTCTCATCTCTATTATATTTTATTAATATATCATTATATTTTCTCTTTTTTTTCACATTTTCTTGTATATTTTCTGTATTTATATTATCATCTTCGATATTATCATCTTCGTCATCATAATCTTCATCATCTTCATAATTATTAAGATAATCTCTATTATTTAATAGTAAAATTACATTACCTTTTAATATTTTCTCATTTAATTTTATATTTGGTATATCTTCATCTTCAAAAATTTCTTCTGGTTTTCTTTTTTTTTTATTAATATTATTATATTCTTCTACCTCATTTTTTTGACTTTCATTATCTTCATCACTTTCATTACCTTCATCACTTTCACTTGGTATATATTCATCTGAATCAGAAACAGAATTTATATTATTCTCACTATCAGAATCTTCTTTTTCTGTATTATCATCATCTTTATATTTTCTGAGAGACCTTCTAATCATATATTATAACAAATATATATATACTTTATATATTTATATGTTTTTTTACCAATATTTTTTATTAGCATCTTTTCTAGTGCGATAAGATGAATTTAATATATAATTATAAATATTACCTGAAATAAGTATAAAACCAATTATCATTATTACTAAAATTTTTGTTGGGAATATATTAACAAGTAATAATAATAATATAAGTATTAATGAAAATATTATTATAAAATTAATAAATGCAGATTGTCCTATTATTTCATGTTTATATAAATTATTTACATTTATATTTTTAAGTTTTTTACTATCATATTGTTTTTGATAATTTAATAAGTTTTTCTTTTCATTAGTTAGACTTTTATGAACTTTATTTGATAAATTATTTGCTTTTTCTAACTCAATCGATTCTATTATTTTATTTATATCTATAAATTTATTATTAATATATCTTAATATATCATTTCTAACTGTGAATATATATATTTTTTTCTTATTTTTTATTTCAAGTTTTTCTTCTGTTGATACACTATTTAATTCTTCAGTTGTTTTACACACTTCGTCACATAATTTATCTCTTGCATCTCTCGTAATTGTTTTATAGTTTTTATCTTTTAATAATTTTTCAATTATTGATTCATCATGTTTTAATAATACAACATCTTTTATAAGTCCCGCCGGTAGTTTATTATTATGTTTAAAAGTTATATTTGTAATATAATAATAATGAGGGTCATCATCTGTTATTATTACATTTGTTATGTTTTCAATTCTATTATTATAATAAATTCTTAAATTATCTTTTACCAATTTATTAACATATCCATCTGTATTTTTGTGCAAATTTTTAAACTTTCTAATTTTTAATTTATATTTATCCTGTTCATCTAATTGTAATTTAATATCAAAGTATTCAGGACTACTAATGTTTGGATTATTACTTTCTACTGTTGCTGTCGCTAAATTATAATAATCATAAAAAATTTGTTCTTTTTCTTCTTCGTATTTTGTAAATTTTTCAACTATATTTAAATTTACTTTTGTAAAGTGATTATATATTATTAAAATTGTCAAAACTGATAATATTATCAAATATGTTAATGTTTTCATATATGAATTTGTACCAGTAATATTTAATATAATTATAACAATTAAAATTAAAAATAATATAAAATAATATATATTATATTTATATTTTGATTTTTCATAATGATATTTATATTTATTATATTTATCATTTATATTATCTAATTCTTTTTTCTGTTTTTTAACATTTTCACTATATTTATCTAATAATGATATATCATTCTCGTATATATCATTAATATGTGAAGAATCTTTTGATAATATATATATATCTTTAATTGTTTTTTCTACACTTGTTTTACATATTTTACTATATCTATCATCAATTATAAATTCTATTATATCTACTATTTTTTCATCATGAGTATTTTCTTTTCTAAAATTAAAATCATGAATACTATATCTATTATTATCTATTTCAATCAAAAAACTTTCTTTTATATTCTTATAATAATGTTTATATTTTAATAAGTTCAATTTCTCTTTAGAATGACATTCTGTGTCATCAGCATCACAATTTAATATTAAATTATCATTTTTAGTTTTTCTAAATAACATTAATATGATAGCATTACTGTCATAATCATTTAATTCTATTTTAATATATGGACAACTTGAAGATATTAAATTCGCCTCATTTATTTTATAACCATCAATATATTCATTTATAAAAGAATATCCTAATAATGATTTCATTCTATGAATTGTATTATCGATTTTTTGCAAATTATTATATATTGTTGACTTACACAATGTTTTTTCTTTATCTTTAGCATATTCAATTATATTATTGCCTAACAAAAATTCTTCAGATTCTTTATAAAAATTTTGTAATATATTAGCATAACTCATATAAATATATAAACTTAATATATTTTTAATAAAATTTTGTTTTTTTATTTTTAATAAAGAATAAATATATATTTTAATTATTAATTGTATATCATTATCAGCATCATTTTCTCCTTTTATTAATTCTTTTATATCTTTATATTCTAAAATTTTTTTTAGGTCAATTGTATTAATTTTATAGTATTCAAAAAGTTGTTCTTTTAAAAGATTTTCTTTTGTTTGAGAATTAGTATTGTAAATTTCAAAATTGTTATTATTTGATATATAAAATTTAAGTATTTTATTTTTTTTACCAGCAGATTTTTTTTCACTATAATTATAATATAAGTCCGCTTCCAGTTTTTCTTTTTTGTCCTCTTCTTTCTGTGATAATAATGATTCTAAATTAGTTTTGGTTAATCTTAAAGTATCTTGTTCATTTTTTGTATTTTCACCTTCCTTCTCTTTTTTTTCTAAATTATATATATCATTATTTATTTCTATCAATTGAATGTTTAGTAATTCTATATCATTATCTAATTCAGACAAATCTTCTTTTAAATCATATCTTTCTCTTTTTTTATTTAATAATGCAATTTCTAATATATCTATATTATTTATCAATTCATAATATTTTTTATCATTTCTAATTAATATTATAATATTTTCAATTATATCCAGTATGATTATCATAAGTCGTTGATAATCATATAATTTATTATTTATACCAAATACATCTTCGTCTTTAATTTTTGTATATAATAAAAAACTATCGTAATTAATTTTTAAATCAAAAATTATTTTCAAATATTGATGAAATTTAATATCATATACATCCCTATCATAATTATATTTCATTAATTCTAAATCTTTCCTTACTTTATTTTTATCGTTTATTTTTCCATGAGGTACATTTTTTTTTAAAACATTGTCTTCATATATATTATCTATATAATCATAAAATTCTCTATGTTCTTTTATATTATAATTATATAATTTACTTAAATTTTTACCAAACTCGTTTTTATTATTATCAAATTCTGATAACATATTTTCAATATCTGTAAGAGTATATTCAGCTGATTTAACTTCAACTGGTTTTTCTTTTGTTTTTAACATAATTATTACAATTCCAGAACCACCATTTCCTCCTTTTGACGCTAAACCACCACCACCACCACCTCCTCCTGTACCCGGTATACCATCACCACCTTTAGCAATATCCGTATCTATATTATCTTGTGATATTTCTACTGCAGATGATCTACCATTGTAATTTATTTCTCTTTCGTGTTTAGTAGCATATGCTATCAATCCAATAAAGTTTTCATTAATATTATCATGAATACCTTCATAATATCCACCACCCCCCCCTCCTCCTTTCCCACCATCTCCTGCTTTTGTATTATATGATCCAGCACCACCTCCTCCTCCCCAGTATACATTATTTTCATTACCAGTCAGTGTAGTTCTTAATTTTTCTTGAACTTTATTTGTTACAAATTCTTCAATTTCTACTATATTACACTCTAGATTATTATAGTATAATTTATTTAAAGCAGTTGGGAATACAATTCTATCATTATTATACAATAATGGACAAAATCTTGTTCTTCCGGTATTTATATCTATTTCTTCAATAGATATTCCGTTACCGCCTTTACCAAAATGTGTTGTATCTTCATTTGTTGAATTATCACCAATTTCTCCTGCACCACCACCACCACCTCCTCTTACTTTTACCAATTGACCCTCTTCTTTTATATAAGTATTTCCAACACCTCCTTTATTTCCAAATGTATAATAACTATCAAATGCTGACATTGGATTTTTTAAATTTTTTTTTTTGCTATGTTCATATTTTGAAACTTCAACGTCTTTACCATATTGAAATCCACACCCTCCTCCACCAGAACCACCATCTAAACCACGCCCTTTTTCTCCAAGATGTCTAAATTTCGATTTTGACTTATCTAGTAAACTGTAAGCACTTTCAGCATAATATGAAGCACCGCCACCACCACCAATTGCAACTATATCATTTATACCACTATTATATCCACTATCGCCATGATAATAACTTTTATTACCTTCCTTACCACCTTTACCAACAAGAATATTATAATTTATATTTCCTTTAAAAGATATATTATCAATATATATAACTTCTCCACCACCTCCTCCACCACCAATATCATAACCACCTCCTCCTCCTCCACCAACAATTAATACAGAACCTTCGTATAAATTTTCGGTTTTAAATTTTAACTTAAATTTATTAATATTATCTTCTGTTAATTCGTTATTATATAAAAAAGACATTGTTATTATATTTTTATTAGACCCATAATTTTTAATAAATATATCTTTATTTATACCACTGATATCATTTACTGGATTTATTTCAAAATTTAAATTTCCATCCCCAAATGATATGTCGCTTACATCATTTTCTGTGATTTTATTTGACATTCTATTAATTATATATAGTATATTTATTTAAATACAACATCTATATCTATAATATGTACCACTATTTGAATTATAACTAGTAATACGAACAATATCACCTTGTTTTAATCCTAACCATTTTGCTTGTGGATCAAACTGATATATCCATGGTAATTTTAATTTACTAACAACAGAATATTGATCTAATATTTCTTGAATATTAGATTCATCTATTTTTTCATGTAATGGCACATATTCATGTATTGTTGGATTAAAACTTAACTGTTTTCCATAAAAATATTGTAAAATACCATTATTCTTTTGTAAAATTTTATCATATTTTGTTATTTGTTGTAATATTGGTGCTGAAATTATATCATTATTAAATATTAAAATTATATTTTTTTTATTATTATATTTTAATATAAATTTTGTTAAATCTTCTTGATAACTTTTTAATTCATCTAAAATATTTTTTTTTAATTTTTTTGTCATTGCAAAGATAATTGATGTCTTTGATGTGTGAAATTCTAAAATTCTAGTATCACTGTAAAATTCTTCTCTCTCAATTTCTTTTTCATGTTCTTCAAATTCATCTATATTATCTCCTCTTTGCACTAACATTTCTTTAATATTTTTAATAATGATATCAATATCCATTATACAAAATTATCTTTAATACTAATTAAATATAATATTTAAATCATTTTTTAAATTATATAAAAAAATAGTTTATTATTATAATTAAAATGGCAGATAGTGAAACCTTCGCATTTCAAGCAGAAATTAATCAACTTTTATCTCTTATTATTAATACTTTTTACTCAAATAAAGATATATTTTTAAGAGAACTTATATCTAATTCATCTGACGCTCTTGATAAAATTAGATATCAATCTTTAAAAGATCCTTCTGTTTTAAAAGAACAAGAAGAATTATTTATTCATATTATTTGCGACAAAGATAACAAAAAACTTTCTATTATTGATTCTGGTGTTGGTATGACAAAAATAGATTTAATTAATAATTTGGGAACAATTGCACAATCAGGAACTAAAAATTTTATGGAAGCATTATCCGCTGGAGCAGATATTAGTATGATTGGTCAATTTGGTGTTGGATTTTATTCTTCTTATCTTATTGCAGATAGAGTTATTGTTACTTCAAAAAATAATGAAGATGAACAATATATTTGGGATTCTTCTGCAGGTGGAACCTTTACAATTAAAAAAGATCGTCCTGACAATAATTTAAAAAGAGGAACCAAAATAGATTTATATCTTAAAGAAGATCATCTTGAATATTTGGAAACAAATAGAATTAAAGAATTAATTAAAAAACATAGTGCTTTTATCAATTATCCTATTTCTATTCAAGTTGATAAAACTATCGAAGAAGAAGTTGATGATATCGAAGAACCAAATGTTGATACCAAAGACTCTAAAGAAGATACCGATGAATCAAAAACTGATGAATCAAAAACTGATGAATCAAAAAC
>Ga0209631_10000452_pt1 | contig 55721 bp, 49 predicted proteins | sample COG_08_FD_184752 | JGI IMG/M metagenome (GOLD analysis project Ga0209631, IMG submission 184752) | Pelagic Microbial community sample from North Sea - COGITO 998_met_08 (SPAdes) (version 2) | ecosystem: Environmental > Aquatic > Marine > Neritic zone/Coastal water | place: Helgoland, sampling... | reverse complement strand
TCGTGCGACATCGTGAGCCCGAGGCGATTGATCGGCGCACCGAAGCGGCTCGACTCGGCGCACACCCGAAGGTCACAGCAGGCTGCGATCTCGAGGCCACCGCCCACGCAGATCCCTTCGATGATGGCCACCGTCGGATGTCGGCATGCTCCGACCGCCTGCATCGCACTCGCGATCGCGTCGGAATAGGAGCGGACATCCTCCGGAGTGGACCGCTGCTCGGCGAATGCGCCAATATCCGAGCCCGCCGAGAATGCCCGACCACCCGTCCCGCGGACCGCGACAGCCAGGACGTCGTCCCGCTCGGACAAGCCGTTCATCGCATCGGCCAGCGCCCGCCAGCCTGCCACGTCGAGCACATTGTGTCGCTCGGGGCCATCTAGCCGTACGGTCGCAATCGGGGTCGCCACCTCGACGACTACACGTTCACTCATCGGTAGAGCAACTCCACCAGAGCCATCGGGACCACCGGCACATAGGTCACGAGAAGCAGCATCAAGACGAGTACGGCAATAAACCAGAGGTTCACCTTGCTCACCTCCCAAATATCTGCCTTCGCGACCGAACATGCTGTAACCAGAACCGACGCGACTGGAGGCGTCTGTTGCCCGATCCCGAGATTGAGTGTGACGACCAGGCCGAAATGTACCGGGTCGATACCGGCCGCCTGAACGAGCGGCATGACGATGGGCACGACCAGTATGATCGCGGCCGCAGAGTGCAGGAATAACCCGATGACAAGGAAGAACGCGTTGAGCAGAAGCAGGATCGCCCAGCGATCCTGGGTCATCCCCATGATCCCTTCGGCGACCCGCTGCGGCACGCGGACCTCCGTCAGATAGTCCCCGAGAAGCGCGGACGCCGCAACGAGGAGCATCACGACAGCCGTCTGCTGACCACCCTCAAGCATGGCTTTGCGCAGCAGCGTCCAGTCCAGCTCACGATAGACGAGCCCGCCAATGAGAATGGACGCGACGACGGCGAGACCTGCTCCTTCCGTGGCGGTGACCCAACCCGAAAAGATCCCGCCCAGAATGATGAGCGGGAGCGTGAGGGCCCATCCAGCATCCTTGAACGTCGTCCACACCCGCTGAAGCACGAACGCCTGCTCACGGGGGAAGTCGTGTTTTCGGGCGAGGCCATACGCTACGAGCATCATCAAACCGCCACCGAGCACACCCGGCACGATACCCGCTACAAAGAGCTCGACGATGGAGGATCCTGACATGACCCCGTAGATGATCATCGGGATCGAGGGCGGGATGATGACGGCAAGCGTCGCGGAGGACGACGTCACGGCGGCCGCAAACGCCTTCGGGTACCCCTTCTCTTTCATGGCCGGGATCAAAATCGATCCCAATGCGGCGACGTCAGCCACCGCTGACCCACTGATCTCTGCGAAGAAGAGCGAGGCACTGATCGTGACCATCGACAGCCCACCACGAATGAACCCCACCATGGCCGAAGCGAACGCGATCAGACGGCGGCTGATCCCGGAGGCATTCATGATGGCCCCGGCCAGGATGAACAGCGGGATGGCGATCAGCGGGAACGAGGTGGCACCATCGAACATGACGAGGGCGGCGTTCGGTAACGCGCCGACGCCGTCGGGACCGGTGATCATCGCAATCACGGCCACCAGGCCGAGAGCAATCGCAATGGGAATGCCGAGCACGACCAGAGCCAGCAGCAGGAGCGCGATCGCGAGAAGGCTCAAGTCACGGCCCTCCCGTCATCAGCTTCGTTCGATGGTGCTGGCGGCAACTCGTCGTCGCGCGACGGACCCGCGAGCGCGTCCGGTAGCGACAGTAGTTGGGCAACAATGAAGAGCACGGACCCGATCGGAATGACCGATTGAGCCAGCGACATTGGGACGGACGGGAGCGAAACCAGGGTCGTTCCGCCGAGCACGGTGAGGACCCGAATTCCGGCCCATGTAAGCAGGCCGAAGAAGGCGAGTGTGCAGACCTCACCGAAGAGCACGACCACGGTACGCTGCACGCCCTTCATGCGGTCGACCAACGTCGGCATCCCGATGTGGGCGCGGTTCAGCGCTGCGAGGGCCGCCCCGTAGTAGGTCAGCCAGGCGAGCAGGATCGACGCGATCTCGTCGTACCAGATGAGTGAGGCTCCGGATTTCCGGAACACGACCCCGACGACGACCACGATGGCCAGCGCCGCCATGAGCGTGAGGACGATGACCTCGAGGAGCTTGCCCAGCCCCTTCCTAGCAGAGTTGACGTTCAGTTCGACCCCGCTCCCGCCGCGCGCTCTACGAGGACTGAGCCACCGTCGACGGTGGCTCCGAACTCCTCGTACAGGCCTGTACTCGCATCGAGAAACGGCTGGCGATTAGGCGCGTTCACGGCCACCCCTGCTTCACGCACCTGGTCGAGCAGCTCAGAGTCCAGACGCGTGGCAGTCTCGTACACGTAGGTCTGAGTCGCGCGCGCTTCCTCCTCGAGAATCGCCTGAACCTCCGAAGGAAGACCGTCCCAGCGGGCAGGCGAGACGACGACGTACGCGGGCGTGTACACGTGCCCGGTAAGCGAGAGATAGTCCTGGACCTCATACAACTTCGAGCCCCAAATCTGTGCAAGCGGGTTCTCCTGACCGTCGATTACACCGGTCTGGAGCCCAATGAATACCTCTGAAAGCGCCATCGGCGTGGGGTTCGCACCGAGGGCCTGAAAGAGCTTGAGCCGCCAAACGCCGCTAGGCGTCCGGAGCTTCACCCCGTCTAGGTCGGCGGGCGTCTCCACGGGCTGCCGATTATTCGTCACGTGCCGAAAGCCGTTCTCCCAGACGGCGATCATCCGGTAGCCGGCGGCCTCAGCCTGAGGGGCCAGATCGGACCATACGACATCCTCCTCGATGGCACTCATGTGCTCCCGGTCACGCACGAGGTACGGCATCTCGAAGAGACCGAAGGCGTCGACCTGCGACGACATGATGGTCGACGGAAGGGCGAAGTCGACCGTGCCGAGCTTGATCTTTTGCAGAAGGAGCTCGTCCCCACCGAGCTGGCTCGAACCGTAGGTGACCACGTCCCACCCCGCCGGGAGTCGCTCGTTGGCCCGGCGGGCGAACTCCTCCACAGACAGTGCGAAAAGAGAGCCGGGCTCCCCGACATGTCCGAATTTGAGCTCGCGAGGAGTGGTCGCGTCGACGGCGCACCCTGCCAGGAGCACGACAGCGAAGATCGACGCACAGGCCCGCAGCCCGCGGTGGACGACCCAGGCACCCTCGGGGTCACCTACCTCAGTGTCGTTCACAGACTGCATGAAATTTGTGTCGATCATCTGCCGACGTCCTCCGAGAGAAGATTCATCGCGGCGTCGACCCCACCGGATTCATAAGGCACACCCGACAGCCTGAGTCCCATCTCGACCCCGCACAACGTACCCAGCAAAGTGAGGGTGTTCAGGTCGCCAAGGTGGCCGATCCGGAAGGCCTTCCCCTTGAAGGGCCCGAGCCCGGTTCCCAGCGACATGTCGAAACGTTCGAGGATAAGTGCCCGAACCGCGTCGGCATCGTGGTCCTCGGGGACGAGCACTGCAGTAGCAGCACAACTCGCCTCGGATTCGTTTCGGGCCACGACCTCAAGTCCCCAGGCACGCACCGCCGCGCGGGTCGCGCGCCCGAATAGATCATGGCGCGCAAAGACGTTCTCCATACCCTCTTCATCGAGCATGGCGAGCGCCTCCTCCATTCCGTACAGGAGATTCGTCGCCGGGGTGTAGGGAAAGAAACCACGCTCGTTGAAGGTCTTCTGGTCGTCCCAGTCCCAATACGACCGGGGCAGCGTCGCCGTCGCATGCGCGTCCATGGCGCGAGCGCTTGCGGCGAGCAGCGAGAGACCCGGCGGCAGCATCATGCCCTTCTGCGATCCGGTCACGGTCACGTCGATTCCCCAGGCGTCGTGCTGGAGATCAGTGACTGCGAGGGACGACACGGCATCGACAAAAAGCATCGCCGGGTGGCCGGAGTCCCGCATCGCCTGACCGATCGACTCGATGTCCGTGGTCACACCAGTCGAGGTCTCGTTATGCACGACGAGAACCGCCTTGATCGACGGATCAGCCTCGAGCTGTTCGAGGACGGCTGCAGGGATGACACCAACCCGTGGATCCCACGTGACCTGTATTACATCGATCCCGAACCGACGGGCCACCTTCGCCCAGCTCTGTGCGAAAAAGCCCTGCTCGAAGGACACCACCCGGTCACCAGACGAGAGTGTGTTCGCAATGGCTGCTTCCCAGGCCCCACTTCCCGAGGCCGGATGGATGAAGACGTCATGCTCCGTCCGAAAGAGACGGCGTGTCCCCTCGAGCAGACGATGTGTTAGCTCGGCGAAGTCGGGGCCCCGATGATCGATCGTTGCCTTCGACATCGCCCGAAGGACACGCGCAGGCGTGTTGGTTGGGCCGGGAAGCTGCAGGAAATGGCGTCCGCTATGGTACGTCAACGTGCACTCGCTCGGATGCGACAAGGAACGGCGAAGGGTAGGTTGGCGCCGTCGCAGGAACGGGCCAAGATACGGTCCTCCACTCAATCACACGACTAGATGACCGCCACCCGCATCGCTCCTGGTGATCCGACGCTGGAGCGGGCCCTGGCGCGAGCCGTCGAGGGAGAGGTCCGCTTCGATGCGCTGACCCGTGGCATCTACTCAACAGACGCATCGCACTACCAGATCGAACCGCTCGGGGTGGTCTCGCCTCGATCGGTCGCGGATGTGCAGGCAGTCCTTGAGATCGCACGTGATTACGGTGTGCCCGTGCTCCCGCGCGGAGGCGGCACATCCCAATGTGGCCAGACCATCGGGCGGGCCATCGTGCTCGACACTCATCGCTACCTCGACGACATCGGATCGGTCGCGTCGGTCGAGGGCGAGGTTCAGTCAGGACGTGGATCGACAGTTGGGTTCGCAGGGTCTATCGAGGTCGGCCCTGGCGTCGTACTCGATCACCTCAATACCGCGCTGGCGCCGACTGACCTCTGGTTCCCGGTCGACCCTTCCACGGGGAGTCGAGCGACCCTCGGTGGCATGGCCGGCAACAACAGCGCGGGGTCACGGTCGATTCGGTACGGCATGATGGCCGACAACGTGATCGACCTCGAGGTCGTGCTCGCGGACGGCCGGCGGCTCTGGCTCGGTGAGGAACTCGGCGCGGATGGAGGTGATGTCATCGCAGCGGAGCGTGCGCGGGTGATGGACATTCACGCTCGTAACGCAGCGGAGATCGAGCGTCGTGCACCGCGGACAATGCGAAATGTTGCCGGGTACAACCTCGACCGGATCGGTCCGGGGTCAGAAGCGCTCGCACGCCTCCTCGTAGGCTCTGAGGGGACGCTCGCCTTCTTCTCGCGCCTTCGACTCGGACTGGCCGAACTGCCGCGCCGGCGTGTGCTCGGTGTCTGTCACTTCCCGGACCTCGTGCGCGCCCTCGATTCGGTTCAGCACCTCGTTACCCTCGGCCCATCGGCCGTCGAGCTCGTGGATGCGAATGTCCTCCGCCTTGCTGCCGAGCAGCCGGACTTCCGATCGGCGATAGCGGGCTTCGTACAGGGCACACCCGGAGCGCTCCTCCTGGTCGAGTTCGCATCGCCGGACCCGGACGCGAACCTCGAGCACGATCTGCAGCGGCTCGATCAGCTCATGGGGGAGATCGGATACCCAAACTCGGTGGTCAAAGCGATCTCGACCTCCGAGCAGGCCGCCGTCTGGAGTGTCCGGAAGGGCGGTCTGAACATCGTCATGTCGATGGCAGGACCCCGAAAGCCGATCTCCTTCATCGAAGACTGCGTCGTCCCTCTGGAGCACTTGGCCGAGTATGCCACGGAGGTCGACGCGATCTTTCGACGCTACGGGACCGACGGCACCTGGTACGCGCACGCCTCCGTGGGGTGCCTGCATGTTCGTCCAGCGCTTAACCTGCGAGACCCCAACGACATCGCACTCGTGCGCACGATCGTTGAGGAGACGCACGAGGTTGTTCGGCGGTTCGGAGGCACGCACTCAGGTGAGCATGGGGACGGTATCCTTCGCTCGGAGTTTCTCACCGCCATGGTCGGCGAGCAGCTCGTCGGCGCCTATCGCGAGGTCAAGGAGACCTTCGACCCACTCGGGGTTCTGAACCCGGGCAAGATCGTCGACCCGCCCGCGATGGATGACCGGTCGCTGTTCCGGTTCCACCCCGACTATGCGTCGGACGATGCGCCGCAAACTCTACCCGTCGTGCTCGACTGGAGCGCCACCGGTGGCCTGCTCGGCGCGACCGAGCGATGCAACAACAATGGAGCATGTCGGAAAACAGATCCGGGTGTCATGTGCCCGTCATTTCGCGCGACAGGCGACGAGCGGCATTCGACCCGAGGCCGGGCCAACGCACTCCGTCTCGCGATGACCGGCCAGCTGGATGCTGATGGACTCGACAGTCCGGAGATGGTCGAGGCCATGTCTCTTTGCATCTCGTGTAAGGGATGCGCGCGCGAGTGCCCCGCCGGGGTAGACATGGCGCGTATGAAGATCGAGTGGCAGCACCACCGGAATGAGAAGAACGGAGTACCCCTCCGAGAGCGTATGCTGGCTGCATTGCCGAGGATCGCGCCGAAGTTGGCTCGCTTCGCGCCGGTAGTGAACGCGCTGGGCAGGCTGCCGGGGCGTGGGATGGTGGGTCTGGCGCCGGAGCGCACCCTGCCGAGGTGGAGCGGGGCTCCCTGGCGTGACGCCGAAATGAACGTGCCCGATTTGCCCGACGACGGACCGGCGGTCGCATTGTTCGTCGACACGTTCTCGCGGTGGTTCGAGCCTGAGAACGCCCGGGCCGCACGCCGCTTACTGAAGGCATCCGGGGCGAAAACAGTCGCGCTGGCGGCCTCGGCGGGCGAGCGCCCTCTCTGCTGCGGCCGTACCTATCTGAGCGCCGGCATGGTCGACGAAGCGCGGGAGGAAGCAAAGCGGCTCCTGTCCGCAGCCCTGCCAGCGGCACGAGCGGGACTCCCGATCGTAGGGCTCGAACCGTCGTGCCTCTACACCCTCAAGGACGAAATCCCGGCGCTTCTTCCCGGGCCCGAAGCCGAGACGCTGGCCCGTCAGGCGATGATGCTCGAGGAGTATCTGGATTCGGCTTGGAAGGAGGGTCGAGAACTCTCCTTCGCTCCAGATCATGGCGCACCCCGGACTCTGCTCCGCCACGGCCACTGCCATCAGAAGGCATTCGGAGGGGTGCCGGCGGTCGATCGAATGCTCTCGAGATTGCCAGGTGTCGATGTTCAGCCGATCGAATCCGGATGCTGCGGCATGGCCGGCGCGTTCGGATACCAAGCCGAGCACTACGAGACCTCGATGGCGATCGGAGAGTTGGATCTCCTGCCGCAGGTGCGCTCAGCCGATGCCACGGTGCGCTTCGTAGCCGACGGGACGAGCTGTCGAGCACAGATCGTGGACGGCACGGGGCGCGAGGCGGTACATGCGGCGGTGGTGATGGCGGAGGCGCTGGGCGAGGACTAGCCCCTACAGCTCGAAGCTTTCCCCGTGTTCAGACCCAACCGCGGTCGGATACCCTGCCGCTTCTAGCGCATCTGAGAGTTCGAACCCCGGCTTCCGTGAGGCCGGTCGCCGACGAGGTCGAGATGAAGACCGGGCGTGCGGTACAGAACACGCTCTGAAGGCAAGGCTGAATGCCCCTCATGAATGTCTGCCTGTTCGCTGCCCGATGACTCATCACCTGACGTATCTAGGCGGCAAGCACGTCAGGATGGACCTCAGTCGGCCCGGGCAGGAAGAAACGTCCATGCCGGTCCTGCCACTGTCTGGCTCACGTGGCGGATCCCCGAACGTCGACCGTCCAAGGGCTCTGATGGAGAGATGTATCGGCTGATAACGCCGAAAGTCTACCCAAAGTCCAGATGTTTCCTCGTCGGGAAATGTCCTATCGCCAGACGTCCTTCCAGCGAGTGTAGTGGACAGCCACGATGCCGCCCCGTTCGAGCATGTCGAGCCCAGCCGCGCTGCGATAGCGTTCGCGGTAGAAGACGTGCGATATGTTCGCCTGCACGACCAGTTTCGCGCACATGACACACGGACTCGCCGTGATGAACGCGACCTTCTCGCGTAGCTGCCCCGGTGACTTCACGAGCGCATTCATCTCCGAGTGAATGCACCCGCACTTTCCGGCCTCGTCGGAGTCGCACCGGTTCGGAAAGCCACGTGCGTTCCCGTTGTATCCGATCGCGACGACGTTCTCGAGCTTGGCATCCGTGATGACGGTGCCCACCTGAAGCCGCGCGCACGTCGATCGCTTGGCGAGCTCCTCGGCCATGCGCATGTAGACCTCGAAGAGCGGAGGTCGACCCAACACGTCCGCCGTGACTGCCGTCGCGTCCGCCAGCGCCGCAAGCTCGTCAGCCTCGGCGGCATGCGAGTCGACCAGGTTCAGGGGGTGGAGGTTCTCCAGCACTCCGTCCTTGTGTATCAGCGCCACCGAAGTCCCCCCATGAAGACCCGAGCCTGAAGAGACTCGACCGGAGCCCAGTCATCCGTCAGTGCTCGACCCGAGGCAGGCACTCGAGCCAGGATCCATGACCCGTCCAGCTCGGCAAAGGCGGTTTCGGTCTCGGCACCCATGACGATCAGGTTCTGCGTCGCACCGGGATCGGTGTCAGGATCAGTCATGTAGATGCGCGATGCGGGAAAGACGCCTTCGAGCGTCGTGCGAAAGCGGGCCAGAAACGCGGTACCATCTCCTTCGAGCGGGGAGAGCACGTTGGCCATGAATACGCCATCCGCGGCGGTACGAGCGCGCATCTCACTCAAGGCTTCTTCAGTGACCATCGTCCACGGTACAGTCAGCAGATGGTCGAAGACGTCGAGATAGACGACGTCGTACCGATCGTCGCCGGAGCGGAGGAAGACCCGCGCGTCGTCGTGATACACCCTGATGCCCGGACGGTCGCGTTCACCGAAGGCGAAGTACTCCCGCGCCAGCTGGGTGACGGCATCATCGATCTCCACGACATCGATCTCCATACCGGAACCTGTATCCTGTCCGGAACGTGCCTCCTGCAACGCGACTGGCAGGGACAGCGCAGCTCCACCGAGGATGAGCGCCCGGTCAACCCGATCGAGTCGCGTCATGAGCATCTCGAGACTCATCGTCGCGTATACGTGGGCCGGAGCTCCGGACTCGACGTACTCGGCCGATGACGATCCGCCATTCTGCCACAGCTCACGAACTATGCGTCCGTCGGCCCACGGCCGCTCCGTGACCGAGACCGCCGTGTGCAGTGTCTGCTCGGCGTGGAGTGCGTCCGGGGGCAGGCCCGACGCGAGCACACCCAGAATCGGGAGGCCGATCACGGCTGCTGCGGCCTGGCCGCTGTGGGTCTGTCCGCCCAATATCCGTGTCGACGCCACGGCCATGAGCATGAGGGCGCCAGCCGTGATGCCGAGCAGAGTCGGCAGGGGCATGAGCGGCAGCAGCACGAAGCCGGTCACGAACGACCCGATGATCGAGCCTGTCGTGGCTGAGGCGCTGATGTCACCAGCCCTGCGGCCGACCGATCCGAGGTCGTCAGTGTCTGCCTGGACCAGGTACGGCACCACCGCGCCCAGGCACAGGACGGGCGGGGCGAAGAGCACCAGAGCGCTCACCACGGCACCCGGGATGAAGCCAAACATCTCGCGGGCAATCCACGGGAAGCCCGACCCGATGACCGGGAGTGCTCCGGTCAGAGAGGCGACCACCAGCACCCGAGAGAGAGGGACCTTCCCGGCATCCGCCAGCCGACCACCGAGATGACTCCCAGCGGCCAATGCAGCGAGGATGGTTCCGATCACGGCCGTCCAGGGCACAACCGACAATCCGAAGACCGGAGCAATCAGGCGGGCACCCGCGATCTCGATGGTGAGAACCGCGAAGCCCGACCCGAAGGCGAGTGCGAAGAATCCAGAACGCCGTGCCATAGCGTCTAAGATAGTCAGGCGGCCGCCCCCACGATGCCCAGAATTTCGGACAGCGTGGCCCGGCCTCGATCCTTGGCGTACCAGCGTCGTATCTCCTTGTACCGCTCCGGCGAGGACATGGAGAGGCCTTCATCCATCACCCAGGACTGGATCTCGTCGGGTCGCGGCCCCCACCAGCCAACCTCGTTGAAGTCCTCATCGTACACGATCACGACGGGGATCGAGCGGCTCTGACCGTTGGTGAGGTGGCTGTCCATGAGGTCCGGGTTGTCGTCACGTCCGAAGACACGCATGTCCCACCCTGCCTCGTCGGCAAGACGCGAGATCACTGGAAGCGTGTTGATCGCATCACCACACCAGTCCTCGGAGAGCGCGACCAGGTGCCATCCCCCCCGCATCCGTGACGCCTCCGCGACCACCTCCTCCGGCAGGCGCACTCGCTTGTACACCCCTAGCCACATCTCACGATTCTTCTCGACCGTATCGAGGTACTCGGGAAAGGTTGGCGCGTCTTCGAAGCGTTGTCTGTTCACGTAGTTAACCTGGACCATCTTGTCGGCTCGAGGCTTCGGCGCTGTTCCGATTCCCGTTGTGATCTCTGTTCACCATCCAGACCCGAAAGGGTTCCCGAGCAGTCCGAAACAGCTTCATGGGTCGGCATGAGCCAGGACATCAGCCCACGGGTGCGTCCGTGCCATGTGATGGGTATCAGGCCGGCTGCTTGGCCTTCTTCGCCGCCTTCTTCCGCTGATTCGGGTCGAGGATCCGCTTCCTGAGGCGGATCGCAATGGGCGTCACCTCGATGAGTTCGTCGTCCTGAATGAACTCGAGGGCCAACTCCAGGGTGATCTGCCGCGGCGGCTCCAGCTTGATGTTCTCGTCAGACGAGGTGGTGCGCATGTTGGTGAGCTTTTTCTCCTTGCTCACATTCACGTCCATGTCGTCAGACCGGACGTTCTCGCCGACGATCATCCCGCCATACGTGTCGTCACCAGGCTTCACAAAGAGCGTCGACCGCTCCTGAAGTCCGAAGAGCGCAAAGCCAACCGCCTTACCCGGGCGATCCGCTACAAGCACGCCACGGCTTCGACCTTTCAGTATGCCAGCCCAGCGATCCCATTCCTGAAACGTATGATGGAGAATTCCCTCGCCGCGCGTATCCGTGAGGAACTCCGAGCGATATCCGAAGAGTCCGCGCGCAGGAATCTTGAAGCGCAAGCGAGTCGTACCCGAATCGCCCATCGGCTTCATCTCGGTCATCTCACCCTTCCGTGAACCGAGCTTCTCGATGACGGTCCCGACCATGTCCGACGGGACCTCGACCACGGCCTCCTCGTACGGCTCCTGCAGCTGACCACCGTCATCCTTGCGGGTGATCACGCGGGGGCGTGACACTTGGAACTCAAACCCTTCGCGCCGCATGGTCTCCATGAGAATCGTCAGGTGGAGCTCACCACGGCCACTGACCGTGAAGGTGTCGGGCAGCTCGGTATCCTCCACCCTGAGGGACACGTTCCGTTCGAGCTCCCTGAACAGTCGCTCGCGGACCTGGCGCGTGGTCACGAACTTCCCTGCCTGACCGGCAAAGGGTGAGTTGTTGACCGTAAAGTCGACCGAGAGCGTGGGCTCCTCAACCGCGATCCCCATGAGGCGCTCGCGGTATTCCGGGTCGGTCACCGTCTTCCCGATCTCCACGCCCTCGAGGCCAGCCAACGCGACGATGTCACCCGCCCTCGCCTCGTCGACCTCGATGCGCTCGAGACCACGGAAGGTGTAGAGCCTCGACACCTTCGCCACCTCAGCCTCAGCGGGATCGGGCACCATACCCACATCACCGAGATCCAGGAGAGTCACCTGCTCTCCGACACGGACCGAACCCCGCTCGATCCGGCCGATCGCAATCCGGCCGACATACGCCGAGTGGTCGAGCGTCGACACGAGCATCTGGAACGATCCGTTCTGATCGACGTCGGGCGGCGGGAAATGATCGATGATTGTGTCAAAGAGTGGAGTCAGGTCGCCACCCGTGGCGTCCGGGGTGTAGGAGGCCCATCCGTCGCGGCCTACTGCATACAGGAAGGGGGCATCGAGCTGGGCATCGTTGGCCTCGAGATCCATGAAGAGCTCGAGTACCTCGTCATGTACCTCGTGGGACCGGGAGTCTCCACGGTCCACTTTATTGATGACGACCAGCGGCAACAGCCCTAGGTCCAGAGCCTTCCGCGTCACAAAGCGGGTCTGGGGCATCGGGCCTTCGGCCGCATCCACCAGCAGCACAACGCCGTCCACCATTCGCAGGATGCGCTCGACTTCCCCCCCGAAATCGGCATGTCCCGGCGTATCGACGATGTTGATCTTCACGTCGTTCCACTGAACGGCCGTGTTCTTGGCCAGAATGGTTATCCCCCGCTCCTTCTCGAGCGGGTTGGAGTCCATCACACGCTCTTCGACCGCCTGGTGTTCACTGAAAATGCCGGCTTGGCCGAACATCTGGTCGACCAGGGTCGTCTTGCCGTGATCGACGTGCGCGATGATCGCGATATTGCGAATGGGCATGGATCTATGGGCACCGGCTCGGGCCGGGCGGAGCGTTCGGGTGAGCAGCCAAAAAAGTTAACCGAGCCCGCCGTCGCGATGTACCTGCGAGACCCGTAGGGGATGGCTGAGTGTGATCAACCGACGTCTTGGAATCATCCTGTCAGCTGACCGTCCACCAGAAGCTGAATCCGACCGTCTCCGTTCCCGGATTCGACGTCTGGTTCATCAGCTTGCCGTGCGACATGTGATGAAAGCTGACCGTCGTACGGGCCCTTTTCGCAAGGCGAAGCCCGATCTCGAAACCTGATCGGAGTACAGCGAAACTCCCGAGCCGCTTGCCTGCATCGCCCGGGAAGTAGAACGCTGGCCCCGAGTTCACGTTGGCGACCAGGTACTCCCCCACGTGCACATCGAGCGCGCCGGCCAGCCACGTGTACATGGCCGCGTCCGAGTTCCTGCTCAGACCGACGAGCGGCTTGATGCCATGCCATGCCCGGCTGGTACTCGAATGTCACATCCCACGCCTGATTCTCGCGATCGATGGCGTCGAAACGTGCTAAGCCTGCCTTGAACATGGACCGATCGGAGTCGAGCTCCGGCCAGTCCATGAGCACACTCGGTACCACGCTGGCCAGTGCAAATCCCCCGATGTACACGGCCGCCGGATCCTGCGCCTCGGCTCGCGTGGACGCCGCATGCAGTCCGATCGCGACCATCAACGTGATGAGAACCGGGCGGGTACGTGAGCGGGAGTGTATCACAGGGGTCTGAACGCGGATCTCAAGCAGAGGAGAGGGTACGGTCGGAGCGCGAGCATAAGCGCGCGGACCAACCTGCGGATCCCCTGAAGCCTGCAGAATCGAGGTTACGCTTTGCCGCGCCCAAGGAACGGGATCCCGCGGACTGCGGCGTTCCAGCTGGTCTGGAAGTCCGCACGCGCCGGATCACCCGCACCAGGTCGACGGAACGCCTCGACGAGAAAGGCCAGGACGATGCCCATCATGCCCCCCAGAATGATCCCCAGGGCCGCCGTGAGGACGCGGCGGCGTGGATCGTTTCTCGGGGGAAGAAACGGGCTCTGCAGCACCGTGATCACGGGCGTGTCCCGAACCTCGGAGATCCGGGCCTGCTCGTACGACTGCACCAGCGTGGTGAGGACCGACTGCCGCAGCGTCACCTCACGCATAAGACCGTCGTGCTGGAAGCTCAGCATGGGAGAGTTCTCCCACTGGCGGTTTGCCTCGAGGAAAACACGCAACTCTTCTTCCGCCTCGTCCAGATCGACATCGGCCGCGTCCACACGAGACTCGATGAAAGCCCGCTCAGTCGCGGCCTGCGACTGACGCGTGTCCATGTTGAAGAGCGCGACCTCGGCAAGCAGCTCCTCCGCGATCGCCTGTGACAGGTCCGGCCATTCGGTCTCCACGGAAATCGTGACGGTCCCGGTTTCCCGACCGATCGAGACGGAAACGGCTTCCTCCAGAAGCCACTCGAGAACTTCCTCGTCCCTCTCGCCCTCGGACTCCTCTTCGATTTCGAGAAGGTCTTTCAACTGGATCGAGCCAACGTCCTCAACGGTGAACGGCTCGTCCGACGCCCGCATCAGGATCTCTCGAGACGTCAGCAATTCCTGATAGAAGGCAGGGCTCGCCTCGTCTCCACCGCTCCCGCCCGGGACATTCACCCCGAACTGGCTTGCCAATGCCATGATCTGGGAGTTTGAAACCTCGGATCCCTGAGGTCGAAACGAAGAGCTGGTCGTGTACGTCAGCGGCCGGAGCTGCGAGTAGGTCGCGGCGGCGGCGGCCACCAAGAGCGTCGTCAATACGATCGTACCGCGCCGGCGAACGAGGACCGCCAGGACCTCCCAGAGGGAGATCTCGTCGTCCATCGTGCTGCGGACCGGTGTCGGTCTCGGGGAGTCAGTCATCGACCAGGGGCTGAGGCCAGGCCAGAGGTCTCCTCAACAGCGGGCTCCGGCTGAACATACGGCGAGAGTATCGTAGCCGTAGTTGTCGACAGCAAGCGACCCCAATCTACAGTCAGGTGGGATCCGAACCCCCTCAGCTTCGGTATCCACTCCTGCCCAGTATCAACCCTGGCCCGCCGCGCCGGACACCTTTCGGAGACGACCGTGACATTCCCCACCCGGACCCGCTTCCACCTGCTCGCGATTGCAGGGGCCCTGATGAGCTCCACCCCGGCTGCTCTGCTCGCTCAGCAGCCAGAGCCACAGTACGCCGAAGAGATCCGCGGACTCATGGCGACCCAGGCGATCACCTCGGCTCTGGACCTTGCAGAGGCGCACGACGACTGGGCACTCGAGCGCCTGATCGAGCTCACCGAGATCCCGGCGCCTCCGTTCATGGAAGAGGTCCGGGGTCGCCGCTTCGCAGAGCTGCTGACCGAGCTGGGCGCGGACTCCGTATGGACGGATGCCGAGGGCAACGTCATCGGACTGCGACGGGGACGCACCGGCGCTCGCACGATCGGCTTCGGTGGCCACCTCGACACCGTCTTTCCCGAAGGAACGGATGTGTCGGTCCGTCAGGTCGGAGACACCCTCTTCGCACCCGGAGTCGGTGACGATACCCGTGGACTCGTCGTTGTACTGTCCGTCCTGCGCGCACTCGAAGAAGCGGCTGTCGAGACCGACGACGATGTGCTCTTCGTGGGCGTCGTCGGAGAGGAGGGACTCGGTGACCTGCGTGGTATGAAGTACCTGTATCGGGACCAGGGACTCCAGCCGGACGTCTGGATCGATGTCGACGGAGGTGGCCTCTCACGCATTGTCTCGATGGGTCTCGGTTCGGTGCGCTACCGCGTCACCTTCGCCGGCCCCGGGGGGCACTCGTGGGGCGCGTTCGGCACGGCCAACCCGGCCCACGCCATGAGTCGAGCCGTGCGCCACTTCCAGGACGTCGCGGACACGATGACCCGCTCGGGGCCGCGCACCAGCTACAACGTCGGCCGTATCGGTGGAGGCACCTCAATCAACTCGGTCCCGTTCGAGACGTGGATGGAAGTCGACATGCGATCCGAGAGCCCGGAAAGTCTCGCGCGTATCGAGCAGACGTTCCTCGCCGCCATGGACCGGGGCGCCGAGGAAGAGAACGAGCTCCGGCGCGAGGGCGAGCCCCTTGAAGCAATCAAGGACAAGATCGGCGACCGTCCATCAGGAGAGCTTCCCGTTTCAACACCTGTGGTCCAGCGGGCGCTGGCAGCCACAGGCGAGTTCGGCGTGGAAGGTCAGCTCGCCCGATCATCGACCGACTCCAACGTGCCAATCGCCATGGGCGTTCCGGCGGTCACGATCGGTCGTGGTGGCCAGGGCTCGAACGGTCACGCACCCGACGAATTCTGGGTGAACGTGGACGCGTACCTGGCCGTGCAGCGCGCGCTCGTGATCGTCGTCGCCGAAGCCGGATTGGCCGGCCCGATCTCCTGACGGCTCAGGCGAGGGCCGGCCGGCCTTCCGGCGCGCCTCCGTCTAGTCGCCCAGTACCCAGGAGCAGATCAGGGGTGCGACGATCGCAGCGTCGGAGTTGATTTCGAACTTCGGTGTGGAGGGCTCGAGTTTTCCCCACGTGATCTTCTCGTTGGCCGGCGCGCCGGAGTACCCGCCATACGAGGGCTGCGCGTCGGTGATCTGACAGAAGTAGCCCCAGTACGGGACCTCTCGACGCAGATCCTGAGTGATGCAGGGCACGGCACAGATCGCGAAGTCCCCAGCGATGCCACCCCCGATCTGAAAGAATCCTACAGACGGGGTCTCACCCCCCCCATGGTTGGCCTCGTACCACTCGACCAGAGCCTGGAACTGCTCTGTGCCCGACTGCACACAGGAGTGGTCCGGCAGGCGTCCCGATATGACGTTCGCGGCGAAGATATTCCCCGTCGTCGAGTCCTCCCAACCGGGCGCATAGACGGGGATCCCGGCCTCTTTCGCGGCAAGCATCCACGAGTGCGCAGGATCTCTCTGAACGTGCTCGGACAGGGTTGGGTCCGAGAGTACTTCGAAGAGGAACTCGGACGGCAATTTCCGTTCACCTGCCGCGGCCGCACGCTGCCAGCACTCGACGAGACGACCCTCGATATGTCGCATCACGGTCTCGGGGATACACGTGTCCGTGACCCGGTTCATCCCGCGTTCGTAGAGGGCCTGTTCGTCCTGAGCGGACAGATCTCTCCACGACGGAATGATCTCATATTCCCGTCCCGCGAGCAGGTTGAAGACGTCCTCTTCGAGATTGGCACCGGTACAGGAGATCGCATGTACCTTCCCGGCACGGATCATACGGGCCAGAGAAATTCCAAATTCCCCCGTCGACATCGCCCCCGCCATCGCGATGAGCATCCTGCCACCTGCGTCCACGTGTGCCTCATATGCCTTCGCTGCATCGACGACTTCACGAGCGTTGAAGTGCAGGTAGTGCGTCGACATGAAGTCGCGGATCGCGCCCAACTGAACTCTCCTGTGGCGGTCTTGGGGAGCAGAAGTCTACGCATCGGGCGGCGGCACGATAGACTGTTGTCATGACCAGCACAGATTCGACCAATATCCGGTTCGAGCGGGAGCGCCACATCGCCCGAATCACGCTCGACCGACCCGACCGTCACAACGCGCTCGAGGCCGCTGATGTAGCGCGCATACGCTCCATCCTGGAGGAGGTCGAGCAGGACGACACGCTTCGGGTCCTGCTCCTCACAGGTGCGGGCGATCGCACATTCTGCTCGGGGGCTTCGCTGGATCAGATGAGCAGCGGGGAGATGAGTGGCGAGGTGTTCGATACGATGACTGATCGACTCGCAGCGCTCCGCGTCCCCACCGTCTGCGCCCTCAACGGAAACGTCTACGGAGGTGGCGGTGAACTCGCACTGTGCTGCGACTTCCGGATCGGTATCGAAGGCATGCGCATGTCCGTACCCGCCGCACGCCTCGGCGTCTGCTATCCGATCGGTGGCCTGACACGGTACGTCCGGCGTCTGGGGCCGAGCACGGCAAACCGGATCCTCCTCGCGGCGGAAGAGATGGACGGAGCCGAGCTGCATCGAGTCGGCTTCCTGACGGACCTGGTGGCGCCAGAGGCCTTCGACGATGCCGTCACGGGCCGTGTAGACCGGCTCGCACGGCTGGCTCCACTGGCCGTTCAGGGCATGAAGCGGATCATGCTCGGCACCGCCGACGCATCAATGGACCCGGTCGAAGCCTCAGCCATCATCGCGCGGTGCAACGCGTCCGATGATCTCCGGGAAGGGATCACCGCGTGGAACGAGCGCCGAGACGCCGAGTTCGAGGGACGCTAGGCTGCCTGAGTTCCGGTCACCGCGCCTTCCTCAAGACTCGCCCGGACCGCTGGCCGGTGAAGTCACCGTCCGCGATCACAGCAACGCCGTTTACAAAGACGTGAACCATTCCCTCGGAATAGTGGTGCGGATCAGTGTACTCAGCCACGTCTCGGACGCTCGCGAGATCAAAGACTGCGACATCGGCGATCATGCCCTCGCGCAACATGCCCCGCTCCGGCATGTGGAAGACCGCCGCAGGCAGAGACGTCATGCTTCGAATCGCCTCCGTCAGACCAACCGTACCCTTCTCGTTCACGTATAACCGCAGCTTGCGAGCAAAGGCTCCGTAGGTCCGCGGGTGTGGCACACCTTCCCCCATCACGCCCAGCCCGCCGTCGGACGAGGTCATCGTCCACGGCTGGACCATGAGCGTCTCGACATCGTCGTCGTGCATGTTGTACGACACGATACTGACGCTTCCACGCCGAATCAGATCGGACGCCGTCTCGATCGGGTCCTGGCCCCGATCGGCGGCGACATCGCTCAACAGGCGTCCTTCGATCGACGGGTCGGGACGATAGCGCCGGAACTGGATCCGGTCCGCTCCTCCGCGCCTGACGAGACCTTCCTCCATGCCTTCGCGGATGCGTGCCATCGTGTCGGGGTTCGCCATCCTCGTAAGCAACGCGTCACGCCCACCTGCCTGCGACCAGCGAGGCAGAAGCGCTGCCTCCAGCCCGGTGGCTGACGCGGTGTACGGATACTGGTCGGCGAAGACCTCGATCCCCTCGGCTCGCGCACGATCCACCCGGGCTACGATCGCCTGGCCGTAACCCCAGACGAGCGGACCCAGCGCCTTCACATGCGTCAGGACGACGGGAAGCTCAGCAACGCGGCCCACGTTGATAACCTCGTCGACCGCTGCGATCAGTCCCACGCTGTACGTCGACTCGTCGCGATAGTGGCTCGTGTACGAACCGCCGTAGCGCGCCACATCTTTCGCCAGCTCCTCGATCTCTTCCGGAGGGGCGTAGCTACCCGGTACGTAGAAGGTGCCGGAGGAGAGCCCCCAGGCTCCCTGCTCCATCCCCGCGATCACGAGCGAGCGCATCCGCTCGAGTTCGGGCGATGTGGCGTGCCTGTCCTCCGCGCCCATCACCTCGCTGCGAATCGACCCGTGCGGCACGAGCTGAGCCACGTTCACCCCCAGCCCATCTGCGAGGAGTGCCTCCCGCTGTGCGGCCTGATCGACTGGACCGCCTCCATCCGGATTCACGAAGACCGTCGTCAGTCCCATAGCGAGGAGTGGCTCGGCGTGACTCAGCTCGGGTGCCGTCAGACCGGGGCCTGCATGCGAGTGCACATCGATGAAACCCGGCGTGACGTAGAGGCCCGCGGCATCGATGACACGATCCGCCCGGACGTCCGATGCGTCACCGACCCGGATGATTCGGTCGCCCTGAATCACGACATCGGCGTACATCCATGGATTGCCCGAACCGTCCAGCACGCGCCCGTTCCGGATTACCGTGACTGACTCCTGACTCGCGGCCCAGTTCGGAGAACCAAGGAGCGGGATCAGAAAGATGAGACTGAGCAGCGCAAAGCGGAGCAATCGGATCATGGTCGAGTGTCGAAGAGGCTCAGGGTCTGTATCGTTCGGCGGAACGTAAGCCGGGGACGGGAATCTATGCGAGACGAAGACCGACTTCGCTCCGAACTGGGGCGGCTCGACGGTCGTGGCTACAAGGCCTATAAGGACCTCACTGGCTCGTGGGCGTTCAAACGCTTCGAGCTGCGCATCGATCACGTACAGGGAGACCCGTTCGCGACCCCAACCCGCGTGAGCGTGACGCTCTCACCCGAGCGATCAGGCCTGCCACCGAGCGCGTATGCGAACGAGGCACGCGCCCTCGGAACGGCCGCACACCTCGCCCGGGGCTTTTCCGCCGAGGCCCGACGGTCCACCTCACGCACCCACGACAGGACTGGTCACAGCGGAGAGATTCGCATGCAGGACCCGGGACAGGTCGTCCTTGAGCAGTCCGCAGTTCAGCTGACTACGGAGGGAATCCTTGAAGCCCGCTTCACAATCGGGCTTCCCGCCCGTAGCCGTCGGATCGACGGCACGGGAGCCATCGAGCTACTCCTCGAGCGGGTGCCCACCATATTGGCGGGCACGTTGCTGGCCGGTGCACATAACCTCGCCAAAGTCGAGCGATCTGCGGCGACGAACGAAGATGCCGAGGCCCTCCGATCCGAGCTCGCTGCGCGAAGTCTCGTCGCCTTCGTCGCCGACGGGAGCGTGCTTCCACGCAGGAGCGGGGTGGACGATCGCCCCTTCGATGCGCCGGCGGTGACCCCGTGCATCAGCCCGGAGACGCTCCGCGTGCGTATCGAGGCACCGAATCAGGGAACCGTGCTCGGGATGGGTATTCCAGAGGGGGTCACACTCGTGGTCGGGGGTGGCTTTCATGGTAAAAGCACACTCCTGCGCGCCCTGCAGGCCGGCGTCTGGAATCACGCCCCCAATGACGGGCGGGAGTTCGTCGTCACACGAATGGACGCGGCGAAAGTCCGCGCCGAAGAAGGACGATCCATCGCTGGAGTCGACATCTCACCCTTCATCGACGGCCTCCCCGGAGGCATGTCCACGGCGGCCTTCAGCACACCGAATGCGTCGGGCTCTACGAGCCAGGCCGCTGCGATCATGGAAGCGATAGAGACGGGCTCGCGCCTGCTCCTGATCGACGAAGACACATCAGCGACGAACTTCATGATCCGGGATCGCCGCATGCAGGCCTTGGTGCCACCCGAGGGAGAGCCGATCACCCCGTTCGTGGATCGCATCAAGGAGCTGCGGGACGACCACGGTGTCAGTACCGTCCTCGTGCTGGGGGGGAGCGGCGACTACCTCGATGTGGCGGACCTGGTCATCCGGATGGATGCGTACGTGCCCCTGGACGTCACGTCCCAGGCTCGCGCTACGGCCGAACGGCTTCCGACTGGCCGCAAGATGGAGGCGAGTGCGGCGCTGTCGCTCCCCAGCCCCCGCCGGATCGAGTGGAGCAGCGTCGACCCAGGCCGTGGCCGCCGCAGGGTACACGTGAAGACGCCTGACGACCGCACCCTGCTCTTCGGGAGCAGCACGATCGACCTGATTGCCCTGGAGCAGCTCACCGGGCGAGCTCAGATTCGAGCGATCGGCCTCGCACTCGCGTGGGCAGCCGAGGCGCGCACCGACGACCATGTGCCGGACATCCTGGACGCGACCATGGACGCGCTCAGTCAGGGTCTCGACACCTTCGATGAATTCAAGACCGGCGATGTCGCTGGCTTTCGACGGCAAGAGCTAGCCGCGATCCTGAACCGACTCCGATCTCTGCGTGTAGGTTAGTTGCCCCGTAAACTCCAGGTCCCGCCAAGGAATCAGCATGCGTCCTTTACCCGTTCGTGCACCCAGCCCAATGCGCCTCGTCGCCATGGTGCTCGCGCTTGTATCGACGTCTGTGGGCGACCTCGGGGCCCAGGCCTCAGGATCGGGTCTGGAGCCCGTCGCCAGTGTGGAGGGTATTACCGAGTATCGGCTCGAAAATGGGCTCCGCGTGCTGCTCTTCCCGGATCCGAGTCAGCCGCAGGTCACGGTCAACATCACCTACCTGGTGGGTTCCCAGCATGAAGCATACGGCGAAACGGGGATGGCACATCTACTCGAGCATCTGCTCTTTCAGGGTACTCCGGACCACTCTGACATCACGCAGGAACTGAGTGAGCGCGGAGCACAGCCGAACGGCACAACGAGCGTCGGTCGTACGAACTACTTCGAGGTTTTTCCGGCATCGGAGGACAACCTCCAGTGGGTGCTGGACCTCGCGGCAGACGGGATGATGGTCACCGGCCGCTGACATTGTCGATTCCTTCACTCGACCCGGCTCTGCCGGGTCTCTGCATTGCCCAGCCGGCACTCGCCGAGCCTTTTCTGCTGGAGGGCGAGCGGGTCCGCTTTATCGGTAGCCAGACACGGAGCGGCGGTCAGGCACTGTTCAGGGACGCCGGAGGTAGCGCCGGCATGACTGCCGGCATTCGCCCCGACACCCTCGGTCACGCTGCCAACTTGGTCCTGTACCCCGGCGTATCTCGGCGGGACTTCACGGGATCGCGCGGATCCGCGGTCGAATCGGTTGTAGCAGCCCGAACGCTACCCTTCCTGGCATGGCAGCTCTCCGGCTCCGCAGCGGACGAGGCCCGCATCCACCTCGACCTGGCGACTCCGAGTCCTTCGCCGGTCATCGAGGCGCACGCCGATGGATTGGTCCTGATTGCGGATGACCAGAAGCTCCGCCTCCAGATCACACCTGCGCCAGCTGAGATCGAGGTCGTCGACTCGGGAGGAGGCGTCACAGCTTCCATCACCCTGATCGGCGACACGACACACACGCTCGTCCTTGCGAGCGGCACTCCATCGGAAACGGAGAGTGCCATACGGGCGGCACGACATCTGTCAGGTCACGCCCTCAGGGCCACGCAGGCAGCGGAGCACACGCTGCGAGCGGTCACCGGCGTGGACGCGGTTGACGATGGTCTGGCGTGGGCCCTCTCACGATCCGGTGGATTGGTAGCCGAGCGTCCCGCTGCAGCACTTAGCCTTGGGCTCGCGGCGATTGCCCTCGGTCACCGAAGCGCCGCGGAGGCAGCCCTGTCCAGTCTGCGGGCTTCCGATCTGGTCGGGGCAGGCATCCTCGCGGCACGGATCGGCTCCACTACAGGAGACACAGGACCTCCGGCAGACATCGCCGCCAGGCTGCTTGTGGACGGGTCAGCCCTGGACGACGAACGGCTGGGCCTGACTGCCCGCAGCTTGGCCGATGCCCTTCAGTACGGAGCAACCTCGGAGGTACTCGCGGCGCTTCGAGCCCTTGGGGCCGAGGCGCGTCATTCGAATGATTTCACCAGCACCACTTCCTCCGCCACCGCGACGACATCAGCCACGGGCGGCGTCTCGCTTCCCATGGCTGGAGGCTCGAACACGCAGACCCCGGTCGACGGTTCGGCTTCTTCGTGGCTACGTGGTCTCCTGTCCGGTGATCCGGGCGCACCAGCACTCGTCGAAGACGTGCGCTCTTCTCGAGCTCGCCGTGCCGCCTCGGCGTTCCGGTCGGACCCGGATCGCGCATGGGCTGACTGGCGGGCCGTACTGGACGAGGGGCTAGTCAGGGGACCTGCGGGACCAGCCACGTGGGACGACCTCACAGCACTGCCCGCACTCCATGATCAGAACCTGGACCGGCCGGCGGCTACAGGTGAATTGATCCTCGCCTTTGTGAATGGAATGCTCGGTCTGTCGCCAGATGCACCCGTTGGCCGGCTCAGACTGGCTCCTCGCATGCCGGAACATCTGACCCGATTTGCCGTCGAGGGCATTCCGATCGGAGAGGGGACCATTCGCATGGCCTATGAGCGAAGCGGGGCCGAGGTCCTGTTCACACTGGAGCCGGAGCGTATCGGCGTGCCACCACTCCTGGTCTTCGAGCCGTCCGTCTCAGGGGAAGCCCGATCGGTCACAGTCGACGGAGCTGCTGCCGAACTGGACCTGCGCTCGGACATGGGCCGGACCGTAGTGCCGGTTCAACTTCCGCTCGACAGCCTCCGCACAGTGCGCATCACGAGCGGCTGAGGGCCGACCATCATAGAATGGTCAGTCCTCGTCGAGGACGATGTAGCCGTTCTCGATCAGAAGCTGACGAAGGTACTTCTGACGCTCGGGCAGCGCGGTCTTGGCGACCTCACGAGCGAACTCGATCCGGTGGGGCTCCGAGACTGCGTCGAGAATGGAGATCGGCGCTCCGTAGCGCAAAAGAATGCGTTTCGCATCGACGGCAACGGAATCGTTCACGGTAGAGAACTCAACTGTCTCGGAGGATCAAAAAGGAGCCAAGTGTAACGGCGGGGCATGCCTCAGTGAAGCACGCCTGGCTCTTCATCGTCTTCATACGGATCAATTGCGAGCGTCGGCATGACCAGGGGGCCGTTCAGGTGAAACCGCGGCACCTCGACCTTGAATTCCTCACCGTCAGCACCGACGAAGGTGTAGTGACCCTCCATGAAACCAACCGGGGAACGCAGGACGCAGTAGCTCTGGTACTCGTGCGACTCTCCCGGACCCAACACAGGCTGTTCACCGACGACACCCTCGCCGTCGACCAGGGAATCATCACCTGCGGAATCATGAATTCGCCAGTGCCTGAAGAGAAGCTGCGCGGTGGCATCTCCCTCGTTGGCCATGGTGATCGTGTATGAGAACACAAAGGTGCCCACGGCCGGATCAGAGTCGGCGAGAGAGAAGCGGGGCGAGACTCCGACCCGAATTCCTTTAGTGGATTTCTCGTAATGCATGGGACGATCTACACCGGCCTGGCCGGAAAGTCACGGGCACCCGGGTCAGCTGCCGGCAATCATGACCGAATGCTCAAGACCGACCGAATAGAGAATGGAGTTCCCAAGCATCTCGACGAGCGCGTTCGAGAGCTCATCCGTACCAATGACCACGGCCACGGCGATCAGCTGCGTCATGTTCGGATCAGTCGGTACCACGATGGGGGACAGGCGCTCGTAGTCCATCTGGTAGCCTTGGCCGATGAGCGAAAACCCATCGAGCAGGAAGTCATCGGCCCCGGCGGGACCACACCATTGAAAACGGCGACTGAGCGTAAAGACAGCCCTTCGCGCCCGCGCGTGCGGGTCGACCTTCACCCGCGCGGGGGGTAGGTTCTCGCATGGCTCAGCGCCCTCTCTCCCGCTCCGTCGAAGATTACCTGAAGGTGATCTACGCCCTGACCGAACACATGGGCACCGCGTCGACCTCGGCGATCGCCGAGTCACTCGACATCCAACCGGCCTCTGTCACTGGGATGGTAAAGAAACTCGCCGAAGGCGGGCTGCTCGAGCATCTGCCCTACAAGGGCGTCCGCCTGACCGAGACCGGCACGATCGAGGCACTCCGGGTCGTGCGGCGGCATCGTATTCTCGAGACTTACCTGTGCGAATGCCTGGGCTATTCGTGGGACGATGTGCACGGAGAGGCGGAGCGCCTGGAACACGCCGCCTCCGACCAGCTCATCGAGCAGATGTCTCGAGCTCTCGGCTTCCCGAGCCACGATCCACACGGTGCGCCGATCCCCACACCGGCGGGCGTGATCGAAGAGACCGACCTCACTACACTCGCAGATGCCCCACCGGGCACACGGCTCCGAATTCGCGCGGTGCGCGACGAAGACTCGGCGGATCTGCGGTCGATGGCGGAAGAAGGGCTCGTTCCCGGGACTCAGGTGACGGTCGGCGCGACACCCGCAGCAGGCGGAGCCATCCTTGTGTGGCTGGAAGCAGGCGCAGGCGCAGAACTAGCGCGGTCCGTTTCCTCCGAGCTCGCCCGTCAGATCTTCGTGGTAACAGACCCGGGCTGACGCCCCGTCATCCTTGGCGCTGGACTACCCGGTCAGCCCAGCGGGCACGCCGGAAGGCCACTCGGAACGTTGCTCACCAGGACGTCGAATCCGAGACCGAACGTCGCGCCGAACACCCCGGTCCCGTCTCCGGAAAGGCTGGGAATCCGAACCTGACCGGAAGGATTGAAGTTCCCGCCCCGAGCCCAGTTCACGTAGTTCCGATCCACTGCGGTAATCGAGACCTCGGCTGAGGTACCGACCGGAAGCCCGACCTGTAGTCGCACGGCCACGTCTACATCCAGGGCGAACCGATTGAACACGCCGAACTGTGAAGGGAAGACCACGTTCGTGTCAGAGTCGGCGATGGAGAGCCCGAGCAGGTAAAGTGGGTCGTCCTCCACGGTGATTCCTTCCGAACGCAGCGCGTCCGGAAGCCCTCGGATGGATGTTTCGTTCAGGTAGGCCCAGGCACCGTCCGACGGTGACCACGCAATAGTCATGAGACGGTCGGCCGGCAGGGCACAGATCTCCGGGATCCCATCGAGACCGAACAAGCCCGGGACGCGTGCCGCGCCACGGATCTCCCCTCCTTCCGGAAGCTCGACGAACACCTCGACCACGTCTCCCGGGCGAATGGAGCCAGCCGCTGCTGTCGCGATGAAGCACGCACCAGGTTCCTCAGAGGGTGAGGATTCGACGCATTCCTCCCAGGCTTCAGGTACCAACGGAAAGGAATACCCGTCTGTACGTGTCATCGTCACGGTGGCGCTGTTGAGCGAAGGCAGGAGTTCCGCACCCTCGACGCCCACGGTCCTGTGCAGGAATGCGCGCGCGATGTTGCCACCCCGCTCGGGACGGATGTCGAGGTAGACCTCTGCGATCACGACGTCCTGCACGTCTGCGATCGTGATCTCCTCGAGTTCGCACGCCGTGAGCACGGCCAGTGACAACGCGAGGCTGCCCCGTGAGACGATCGTGCGCGTGCGCTCGTTCATCAGAAGGAAATCTCCAGCCCGACAGTGGGAAGCACCGGGAACATCGAGATCCCCGCCCGCGCAGGCGGGGTGTCTTCGTACTGGTAGAAGTAGAATAGGACGTTCCGCTGGTTGTAGATGTTCACGAGGTTCACGTATGGGGTCAGGGCTCCCCAACTCTTCGGAAAAGCGCGTCGCAAACTCACGTCCAGACGGTGATAGACGGGATAGCGGGAGGAGTTTCGATCCGCGAGGACGACGCCGTAGCCGCCTGACTCCGATGCGTCGGCGTCGCCGGTCCAGTCCAGGCCGCCGCCCGCCACATAGCGGGGTGAGTAGTAGGCGTACGAGCCCACAGCGCGGGTGTAAGGGATTCCCGTCCCGAAATTCCAGCGTAGCCCGCCGGTCCAACCCCATGGGGCAGGATACGTCAGCACCAGATCGACATCGACACGACGATCAAAGATCGGCGCATAGGTGAACTCCGGTGTCGGTGTCAGCGGTGACAAGAGATCGGGGAAGCTTCGCTCTGCCCTCAGAAACGACAGGGCGAGCCAACCATTCACGTCACCGGTCTCCTTGCGAACCATCAGGTCCACCCCCCACGACAAACCAGTACCGCCAAGGATATCGTCCGAGTCATCGTTCGGGTCGTCGGCCGTGTTCAGAGCAACGACTCCGTCGAAGTGGCGGTAGTAACCCTCGATCGACCAGAACCAGTCGACGTCGCGCCATCCCTCGAGCCCGAACTGGACCTGATCGGAGACCGTGTGTGGCACGTTCTCTTTCGAGATCACCCAGATATCGAGGCCCAGCGGGAGCTCTTCATCGCGCAGCGAGTGCAGGAACTGCGTGTACCGCCCCGCAGCCAGCTTCACAGCAAGACTGCCGTTCCCGAGAAAGCGCTTCACAGCAACTCTGGGCGACGCTTCGAAGACCGTACCGCCGGGATCCTGCAGGAAGCCGTCCGAGCGCAGACCGAGCTCGACCAGCCATCTGCGGGGGAGGGTGTACCGCGCCTGAGCGTAACCACCCAGCAGCCACCCGCGCCCCGTACCGCTACCGAAACTGGTGCCGCCAGTCAAAAAACTGTTCTCGTACTCCATGCGCTCAATGCTGGAGCCGACCTGCATGCTCCAGTAGCGACTCGGCCGCGTATCGAGGTCTGCCCGGATCTGCGCCTGCTGGATCCGACTACTGAAGTCGGTATCATCGAAGTCCGGAAAGAGAAGCCCCGTGTCATAGCGGCTGACGTTGGCACGAAGATCGAGTGAGCCGCCGCCCCGCCGGGCGTGACTCCACCGCACGCCGAGGGCTTCGTTACCCCAGTCCCAATCGACGCGAAGAGGGAAGCCATCGTCTTCGATCTGGGTCAGATCGAAGACGTCCCTCCCCGTGTAGGCCGTGACTGTCAATCGATCGCCTGATGGCGTCCAGCCTTCCACCACCGCCTGGAGGTCAGTCAGGTGATACGGGAACTCGAACGCTGGCTTGAAGAGCACATCGAAGTACGAGCGACGGGCCGATACCCGGTACCGGACATTGGCCTGACCGAGCGCGTTGGCCACGCCGTCGGGCAGACGCCCCCCGACAGCCACGCGGCTCGAGAGGAGCGAGACGGCCGCGTCACCACCGAAGTCCCCTGAACCCGCATCACTCTCGATCTCGAGCACCGAGGACACACGTCCTCCGTGCTCTGCTGCGAAGCCACCCGACATCAGCTCGACGCGATCAAGCATATCGGCATTGAAGACGGAGAAGAGTCCACCAAGGTGGAACGGGGAGAAAATAGGCACTCCGTCGAGCAGGATCAGGTTTTGGTCCTGGGATCCGCCTCGGACGTGAAACGCGGCCGAGAAGTCCGATGTGGATACCACACCCGGCAGGACTTCAATCGCACGTACGGGATCCGGCTCCCCCAGCCCCGGGACGATACGCACGTCATCCATGTCGAGTTCTCGGATGGTGGCACCGCCGATTTCCTCAAAGCGAATACGATCCCGACTGCGTTCAGCCTCGACATCGATTCCCTCGAGCATGAGCGCGCTGGGCTCGAGGCGAACATCGAGCTCGACTGTACCGGCCAGCCCCAGTTCGATCGACTCCGTGTACTCTAGATAGCCCAGGGCCGCCACCTGAACGTCCCACGGCCCGGGCAGGACATCCGTAATCCGGAAGGATCCGAGTCGATCCGTCTCGGTCACGAACGCGCGGGTGTCTCCCCTGAACAGCGAGATCCTCGCACCGAATACGGCTGCGCCTTCGACCTCACGCACCCGCCCCTGCACCGTACCCGACTGGGCTGCAGCATCCACGGCAGCAGTCGCGTGAGTGAGGAGCACAAGCGCAATCAGGCGGATCGCGAGGGCCACACTTGAGCTGAGGTTAAACCGTCTATTGCGTAAAGGGAGCATCGGTGCCCGGTACGGCCGGACCTCCGCTTCGGATTCGAGTATCTTGTCCTGCCGCCCTACCCGACGTCGACTCGAGAGCCGTGCTCGCCTGGTACTGCGACCAGTTCGTTCTTCCGCTGCCCGACCACCATCGCTTCCCGATGGAGAAGTACCGACTTCTCCGAGAACGCGTTGCTTCCGACGGTCGGATCCAGCTCGAGATTCCTGAGGCTGCTACCAACCACGACCTCACTCGGGTCCATTCGGCCGAGTATGTCGCGCGTGTCACCTCGGGCGGCCTCGCGCGGGACGAGATCCGACGCATCGGATTTCCATGGTCACTCGAGCTTGTCGAACGATCCCGTCGCTCTGCGGGTGGGACAATTCACGCAGCCGAGCGTGCCCACCGTGACGGAATCTCGGTCAACCTGGCCGGCGGCACGCACCACGCGTTTGCCGACGCGGGTGAGGGATTCTGCGTCTTCAATGACGTCGCGGTTGCGGCCCGGTCCCTTCAATCACAGGGGATCGTGGGCCGATGTGCCGTACTGGATCTCGACGTCCACCAAGGCAACGGCACGGCTGCAATCTTCCAGGGGGATGACTCGGTCTTCACGCTCTCGGTCCATGGGGCCTTCAACTATCCCTTCCGAAAGGAGGCCAGTGACCTGGATATCGGGCTCGACGATGGAGCGGGGGACGACGTCTTTCTCTCGGCCGTACGCGACGGCGTGGCCCGCGCACTCGGCGCAGGCGTGGATCTCGCCTTCTACATCGCCGGCGCGGACCCCTTCGAGGGAGACCGGCTTGGCCGAATGTCCGTAAGCATGAACGGGCTCCGAGAGCGGGACCACATCGTCTTCGACGCATGCGAACAGGCCGGGACCCCCGTAGCGGTGGTCATGTCCGGCGGATACGCTGAGGACGTTCACGACACGGTCGAGATCCATGCGAACACAGTGTTCGAAGCCGCACGCCGAGCCTCCTCCTCCGCGTCCACAAACCTCTGACATGCCACCACGTATCGAAGCTCTCGGTCGAATTCGTACCCAACCGCGGACACGGTTGGCGAATCTCCCGACTCCGCTGGTACCCCTACCCCGCCTCGGGCACGCTCTCGGTGCGGGTCGGCTCTGGGCGAAGATGGATGCCGAGACGGGGTTCGCACTCGGTGGTAACAAGGTCAGGAAGCTCGAGTACGTGCTGGCGCCCCCCATGGTGGACGGGATCACCTGCCTCCTCACCGCCGGTGGCCCTCAGTCCAATCACTGTCGCGTCACGGCGGCATTCGCGGCACGGCACGGCCTGCGCTGCGTCCTCGTGACTAATGGCGGCCCGGAGGGTGATCCGACGGGAAACGCGCTTCTGCAGCGCTTGTTCGGTGCTGAGCTTGTCGTGGTCGAAAATCGGAGTGAGCGAGCGGCTCGCATGGAATCGGTGACGCAGGAGTTGCTCGCTGCGGGCGAGACTCCCCTTGTCGTTCCAATCGGCGCATCGACACCGTTAGGCTGCCTGGGGTACGCGAGCGCTGCAATCGAACTCTGCGAACAGATCGACGCACTCGACGACGGGTGCACCGAGACAATCGTCTTCAGTGCCTCATCCTCCGGCGGTACTCTGGCCGGCTTGATCCTCGGCCTCGCTCTCTTGGAGCGGACCGACGTGCACCTATTCGGTGTGAGTGCGGATGCTCCCGCCGACGAGCTCGACGTAGTGTGTCGCAGGCTCGCTCAGGATGCCGCGGTCAACCTGCTTGAGACGACGATCGACCCGGAGATCGTGCCCTTCAAATCGATCGATGACCAGGTCGGCGACGGGTATGGGGTCCCAACCCCCGAATCGCGCGAGGCGACCGAACTCTTCGGTCGACAGGCCGGCATCGTGCTTGATCCGACATACACCTCGAAAGCCGCAGCGGCCCTCATCGCACACCTTCGAGGACACGGCATCCACGACCACCAGCGCTGTGTATTCCTTCACACGGGTGGCGCCCCCGGGCTACTCGCCTGACGTCACCTCACGAGAGCCGCTCGAGTAGGCAGTCATCAGCCGCCACTAGGGTCCTCGCACCCCAAGTACCGTTGTAACACCGAAGGCTTCTAACGTCATCCAGACCCCGAAGCCCGCGTAGAGCGTCAGCATCACATGTGCTTCGTTCATCGATAACTCCATGTCACGGAGCATGAACACGAGCATCACGATGGTGGCGAGGACGAGGAACGTCATCATCGGTACGATCTGCGTGAAGTTCACGACGATCGCACCCGTGACCATGACGCCCATCGGCACGGCCACCAGCAGGTCGAACACGTTGCTGCCGAGCACGTTCGACAGGCTGGATTCGGTCCGCCCGAGGACCGACGCGCGAACACTCACGAAGGTGTCGGGGATCGACGTCGCCGCCGCGACAATCGTCATTCCCCACAGGAAAGTCGGGGTCTCCAGTATTTCGCCGAGGTTAATCGCGACCCGGAGCAGCATCTCGACACCGATCAGGATGAGGACGATACAACCGAGGAGGGTACCCCATTCCTTGAGCGGGCTGATCCCGTCCTGACGCGGGGTATCGTTCCGATTGCGCTTCACCTCCTCGAACTGGATGAAGAGGTAGAGGCCGTAGAGCAGCAGAGGGAACGCAGCCAGGTAGCGTGTAAAGTCGCCGAAGAAGACCTCGCGACCATCCGGCAGCATGTCGGGCGGCAGCCCGCCATAGATCACGGACAGGCTCAGGATGAGCATCAGTACCGCTACCGAGACCAGATAGAACTGAGCTTCGCGGTAGACGAGATCCCGATTCGCCCGGAGTGGCCGACCGCGCGCATACACGGAGAACGCCGGGATCACGAGGATGTTGTAGATGGCCGACCCGATGATCGCGGACAAACCGAGCTCGAAATCGTTGTGCACCGGGAACGCGAGCAGCGCCGTCATAAGCTCGGGCGTACTCGACGACACCGCGAGCAAAACGGACCCCTTCACCGCATCGGGGATCCCGTAATACTGAGCGAGTCTGTGAGTGGATTCTTCAAGCCTGGAGCACGCCGCCCAGAGAAGCGCGGTCCCAAAAAGGGCGACGCCTAGTATGAGGACGATTGTCATCGCGCGAACCTGTTCGGACCCCGGTCCGCTGGCAAGAGCCAAATCGGCCCGACTCCCTCCCTCGTGTTCATAACCTGGGGATTAACGCAAAGATCGGCGTGAGTCCGCGAAGGCACCCTCCTGGATCTGCCACCTCATTCACGCCCGCCCATCATCTTCTTGACCGGCTGACTCACCACGAGTGCCAGGATGCCTACGCCACCAATGATCATCGCCACCGTACGGAACAGATCGGCAGGCATCATGGTCTCGAGCTGGCCGGCCACCAGACCCGCGAAGAGGTTGCCGAGCGCGGCCCCGACGAACCAGATGCCCATCATCTGACCTACGCGACGTGTGGGTGAAAGCTTGGTGATCGCCGATAACCCGATCGGCGAGATGCAGAGCTCGCCCACGGTGTGCAGGAAGTACGTCACGACGAGCCAGGACGGCGATACCAGACTGTCTGGCGACGCATTCGCCGCACCCCAGGCCAGAACGAAGAAGCCCATCGCGAGACCGAGCAGCCCGAGCCCCGCCTTCACCGGGATCGATGGATTCACTTGTCGTGAGTCGAGCCAGACCCAGAGCATGCCGAACACTGGGGCGAGCAGGATGATGAAGCCAGCGTTGATGGACTGAAGCGTCGACGCTGGAATCTCCATGCCGAACATCGTCCGGTCGGTCAGGTCCCGAGCAAAGAGGTTCAGTGACGTGCCGGCCTGCTCAAAACCGGACCAGAAGACGGCGATCATCAGGAAGAGCCAGAAGATCACCGCCATTCGTTTATTTTCTTCAGGGGTGTGGCCCCCGAGCGTCCATACATAGACGAAATAGAGGGCCACCAGGATGAGGACGCTGTAGCCGAGCGCCTGAGCGATCTGGATGATCGAGACCGCGATCGTCCCATTGGACACGAGGAACGCGAAGGCCACCACTGCCGTGACGACCGCGGCGAGGGAGCCAAAGAACTTCTTCGAAAGTGCCGCGACCTCTTCGGGCGTCTTGTCTGTCCGCAGATGACCGATGTCCCCGAGGTGCGGCTGCCCGATCCGGTACTGGATCAGACCGAGCACCATCCCTACTCCCGCAGCGCCGAAGCCCCAGTGCCAGTGATACCCTTCACCGAGCCAACCTGTGATGAGCGGCCCGAAGAACGCCCCGAGGTTGATCCCCATGTAGAAGACGGAGAAACCCGCATCGCGACGCGCCCCACCCTCCGGGTAGAGGTCACCAACGATGGTGGAGACGTTGGGCTTGAGCAGCCCGGTCCCGCAAATGATGAATACCAGCCCCAGGAAGAACGTAAAGTTCGACGGGACGGCCATCGTGAAATGGCCCAAGGCGATGATCCAGCCGCCAATCCAGATCGCCTTGCGCTGACCCCAAAGGTTATCGGCGATCCAGCCACCGGGGAGCGCCATGATGTACACGAGCGCCGTATACATTCCGTAGATGGCTCCAGCGGTCGGGACATCGAGCCCCAGTCCGGGGTTCGACTCGATGGTCGCCGTGGTCATGAAGAGCGTGAGCAGCGCGCGCATCCCGTAATACGAGAAGCGCTCCCACATCTCGGTGAAGAAGAGCGTCGACAGCCCCCACGGATGTCCGAAGAAGGTCCTTCCATCGGAAGCCGCGAGACCTCCAGTTGGGCTTGAACTGTTCACGCTCTTCTGCTCCAGGGTTGAACTCGGGCCTCGATAGGTCGGTGCACAACTCACTATGTTGGGGTCGAGGCCGCTGACCGCAAGAAGCTGGCTCGTGCCGGAATCAGCCAAAACGGCGGGTCCGGTGTTGCACGCGTGCGGCAAAAGACACGACGGGGGCCAGCTTCTGAGTCCTTTTTTTACAACTGACTGCAGCGCAGCGTTTTAAAGAACCGCTTCGACAGGGCGTCTTACTCGCATGCAAAGACGTCCTGAGTGCGACCGAGGCCGCGGTCGCAGCCTCGATGATGCGTGGGCTTCGGGGTGAGGTTCACTTCACCGACGAGACCGTCTCCAAAGGGTTCACTGTCACACTTCCGGCCTAAGCCTTGAACGCCCTCCAGCAGAATCCGCTGATCGCAGCGATCGAGCAGGATCCAGTCATGACCCTCGATGCGACGATTCAGAACGCCGAGACATGGGGGCTGGATCGGATCGATGAGGTGAGGCGAGGTGAAACTCCCTCTTGAGGGCGTCTATTCTTATGGTCCGACAGATGCCGGTAAGGACGCATACATCCTCGATGCCGGAATCCTCAGGGCCTACTCCGACACTGATTCAGACTCGAGCCTGAGGCGCCTTGAGTCGTCTCAATGCGGCACATGAGGGTCCCAATCACACCCAGCGATCAGGACCCTCTGCATGGCCGGCCTACCAGTAGACAGCGAGTCTCGGACTAAATGCGGCCGGACGACCACTTTCTTCATCCGGTCACGGTGGCTTGATTCCAACGTGCGTACACCGAGTCGTACGGCGACCCGATGAGGAACCGATGGAAAACGAACTTCAGAGCGTGCTGCAGTACCTGCTAGGGAACCCGGTCTTCCTGGTCCCGATCCTGGGCGTGGCCGCGATGGTGATCTACGGGATCCTGAAGAAGCTGATCAAGCTCGCTACAATCGCCGCGATCGCTGGCGGACTCTACCTCATGATCGTGCGCTACCTCGGCATGGGCTCCGTCTTTTAAAACGGAAGCACGCGCTGGACGTTGAAGCCGAAGCGCAGTTCACCCACTTCGAACGGGCTGGCCGAACCACCCAGGTACTGAGTCGGGTTCATGAGTGACTGGTTTGTCACGAGCAGCTTGAAGAAGTGACCTCGCGTCTCGAACTCGAAGCCGAACGTCCCCGAATCATGCGCCCGGTCCGGAAGCTCCTCGCTGAAGATCCACTCGCCCATCACACTGACGGCTCGCGTCAGGTAGACCTGCCCGTGGACCCCGAGCGCGAGGGCGTTGAACGTATCCACGTCACGGATCCTTGGATTGCGAAGCCAGGTGGGGACGACTCCGACAGCAATGCGTTCCGTGACCAGCGCATCGATAATCACCTGGGCGTAGAACTGGGACTCATTGTCCGTGGCCCCATCGAGAAGCACGGGGTCCGTGTTCCACGCCACACCGGTCACGGCCGCAAGCTCCACGGGCACGGTCCCGAGCTGGAGTTCAAGCAGGCGAGCTTTTGCATTGAGCTCGAGGTTGTCCTCGAGATTGGACCGCTGAATACCGAAGAGCACACCCGGCGTCGGCATGTAGGTGAGGCCGAGACGGTTGTACACGGGCCCGTCCAGACCCCACAGCGCATCCTTGCCTTCGGAAATCGCCGGTGCGAACCGGTGAGAGATCTCGAAGAGCCAGCTGCCGGCCCGAAGACCCGATGTGGTCTGAAGGTTCGGTGACTGCGTCGAATGGAAGATGTCCTGCGCCGCAGACGGGTCGGTAACCACGAGCGTCAGCACCAGGCTGACGACGGCTAGAGCGGAGTGTTTGCTCATCAGTTGTTCGGAGCCCCGTTGTCGATCCAGTTTCGGATGTTGGCCTTGTCTATCGCGTCCAGCGGTGAACCCCCCCGCGGCATGATCGAGCCCCGCGTCTGACGGCCCTCGATCTTGATGACGAGATAGCTGTTTTGCGCGTCCCCCGGTTCGACGAGCTGGAACGGCTCGGCAACCGCCTGAACTCCAACGAGCCTGCTGAAATTCGTCGTTGCGTTCTCGGTCAAGGTGAGTCCGCCGGCACCGCTCCCATGGCACGAGCCCGACGCGCACCCGCGCTGCAACAGCACCGAGTTGATGTCGGTCAAAAAAGAGGGATTCGTGAGGACCTCACGTTGGGCCGTCGGCGCGGTCACGCTCTCGCCACCGCACGCGGCGAGGAGTAACCCGGATGCCAGGATCGAGAGAGTTCGTGAACGCATGGGCTGTTCAGGAGCAGGAGCAGTCGAGGGTCGCCAGCACCCTTCACGACGATGAAGGGACGAGACTACGCACAATGGTGGTAATCCCCGCCTCCCGTCAGAGGATCCAGAGTACGTAGGCGGCAGCGATGACGATCTGGACCGCAGCAAACGGGGTCGCCTTCTTCACGAAGTCCAGATAAGGACAGCTTCAGACCCTGCTTGTGGATGATCATGACGGCTACGAGGGTGGAGGCAGACCCGATCGGGGTGATGTTGCCGCCGAGATTCGCGCCGAAGATCACGGCCCACCACAACGGGTCCGTCGGCGGTCGCGCCAAACCGTATGCCATCGGGATACCCTCGATGATTTTCGCTAGCATGGCCGCAAGCGGGATATTGTCCGTGACCGCACTGAACACGGCGGTGGCGACCATGACCGCACCCGTTCCGACAGTCGGCCCCAGCGCGATCATCCGTTCAAGACCGATGACGATCAACGAGAGTACCTGAGCGTGCTCCATGACGTTGATCACGACGAAAAGCGCCCCGAAGAAGCCGAGCAAGTCCCAGTCGATGGTGCAGTAGAACTGGTCGGCCTCGTGCTTGTAGCGTGCGCGCAGCGCCGCTATCGCCCGGAGTCTTTCCTGAGCACACGGCCAGGCAGAACGCCCGTGACATGCCGCTCATCGACGACCGCCTGTCCGTTCACAAAGACGTACTCGATGCCCTCGTTATCGCCGCCCGGATCGGTAATAGTCGCGTGGTCCTGTACCCGATCGTAGTCGAACACAACGAGGTCGGCGGCCTGCCCCTCGCGGACATATCCGCGATCGGTGAGCCCCACGATCTGAGCGGGCAGACCCGTCGATGAGCGCACGAAGAAGGGCAGTGTGATCGTTCCCTTGTCGCGCACGTACGTCGCAATCTTGTGCGGGTAGGTGCCGTAATATCGTGGGTGCTGACCCGGTCGTGCGTTGGGCACGATCCCTCCGTCCGTCGACGTCGCGGTGTACTCCTGCCTCATGTAGTGCTCCACATCATCGGCCGATCCAGCGAGACCGCGGTACCGCACGCCTGAGCGAAGCTGTGCCGAACCGAGATCGAGTGCGAAGCGCAACACCTGCTCAACGGGGTCAAGCCCATTCTCGCGGGCGATATCGCCAAGCGTCCGTCCCACGAGGGACTCGTCACGCGGCGAAATGACGATGATGTGACGGTCTGCACCGCCCTGGAGATCCAGAATGAACTCGGTATCCGTGACCAGTTCGTCGTACAGCACGGGATCCTCAAGGTGCGCTCGGAGATTGTCATCCCACGAGTCCATGAGGCCATCACGGCCCCAGGCAGGGTCGTCGAGACCTCCACTGCGGTCGGTCCCGACCGGGGCGTAATACCACCGTGGGACCACCTCCACCGACCCACCACCGAACGTCTCGTACGGATACTGGTCGAGATACACCTGGACGCCGTCCGCGCGGGCCCGGTCGATTGCCATCACGTCGACCACGGACTGTCCCCAGGTGGCGGGGCCCTTGGCCTTGATGTGTGTACCGACCACCCGAATCTCGGCCTCTCGCCCAATGCGAATGGTCTCGTGCATTCCGTCGGTGGCGGTCAGGCGCCACCCGTCCGGCCACGTCGGAGGCGGGGTGTACTCGTCGACAATGCTCGGGGTCAGCCAGAGCGGGAGCGGCGACTGACTTCGCTGGTGCGAGTAGTAGAAGCCGTCGTAGTCCGAGACGACCTGCGCGAGCGCGATGATCTCCTCGGTGGTAGAGAAGCGACCGGGTCTGTACTCGGGCCCTGCCCCGAGTCCCCAGGCGCCTGCCTCCATGCCCTCCCGGACGAGCACCTGCATGCGCGCGATCTCGTCCTCGCTCGCGTGACGCTCGTAGTCGTCACCCATGACCTCGCCCCGTACCGTCCCGTGCCCCACCATCGGCACAATGTTCATGCCCACGCCCAGGCTCTCGTATCCTGCGATCTCGGCCGTGATCGGCCATGCCGGATTCCGACCGTCCGGCCCCACCACGATTGTCGTGATGCCCTGTGCGACCAGGTTGGCAGCAGCACGAGCTGTGGCATCCCCCGCGAACAGCGTACGGTCGGCGTGTGAGTGCATGTCGATGAAGCCGGGCACGACGTGCATACCCTCGGCATCGATCACCCGATCGGCCGTGGCACTGCTCAACGTACCCACCGAGACGATCACACCGTCCCGAACGCCGACGTCCGCGAGGATTGCGGGGTTCCCGGTCCCGTCCAGAATCTGACCACCTCGGATCAAGAGATCGAAGGACTGAGCGGATAACGGCACCGCACCGAGTAATACGAGCAGGGCGAGCGGGGCGAGGGAACGGCCGACGTTGACGCGCATGAAGGTCCTCCGGTGGGTCAGAAGAGGTCACGATGCGGCGGGGCACCCCTCCCGTCCAGGCGAACTACCAGATCCTGAGGACGATCAGGAGCGGTACGTGGTCCGACGCCACGGGTTCCTCGATCACCCTGTGCTCGACGACCTCGAACGACTCGACCGGTCGCAGCATCACGAAATCGATCTCTCGTACGGGGTCATCGGCCGGGAAGGTCTCGGACGGGCCATCCTTGTCGACCACGAACCAGTCGTTCGCCTGCAGACGCCGCAGAATCCGGTCGCCCCGTCGCGAGTTGAAGTCACCGGCGAGCACCACCGGGTGCTCCCGCTGATCGAGGAGCGTGGACAGTGCGTCCGCCTGGGCGAGACGTTCTTCGGGGGTCCGATAGAAGTGGATACCGACGACCGATACGCGGCGGCCCTCGGGTCCGACGCGGACCTCGACCTCCAGCCCGGTGCGCGGCTCGTCGCCATCCGGCAGTCGATGGTTGATGACCCCCGCCACGGGGAGCCGTGACAGCACCGCCATCCCGTACTCCCCACCCTGATAGGGCATGAAGTCACCAAAGAACGCCTGCATACCGAGAAGTTCACCCAGCCGAGCCGCCTGATTCACGCCGTCGGTCCGCTCCGTCCCGGAGTCGATCTCCTGAAGCGTGATCACATCTGCCTCGAGTGGGCGCAGCACATCGGCGATGCGATCCAGATCGATGACGCTGTCCAAGCCGAGCCCATGCTTCACGTTGTAGGCAGCGATCCGCAGCGTGCCCTGAGCCTCGAGTGGTGCCGCGGCGACTACGAGCACGCCCAGCACCAAACCAGTGATCAAACGGGGCGACATGGTCTCAGCCTCCCGGCAGGAATCGGTAGCACCACGCTTCACCCTCCAGCACGACCTCACCGTCTGATCGTGTTACCTCGATCCGCAGCGAACATACTGGCTTGGTCTCGTGCACAGAGAGAACCTCAGCCCGCGCCGTGATCGTATCCTCGGCAAAGACCGGCGCGGTAAACGTCCAGTTCTGGCTGAGGAAGACCGTACCCGGTCCGGGCATGTCCTCAGCGACGAGAGCGTGCAGGATCCCCGTGGTAATTCCGCCGTGTGCCACGAGGCGCCCAAACGACGTCCCCGCCACGAACGTCTCGTCGAAGTGCAACGGATTGTAGTCCCCGGTCAGACTCGCGTAGGTGCGTACCGTCTCGGGTGTCACCTGCATGGTCCGGCTGACAGTCTGACCGACAACGAGATCGAGGCCCGACTTCTCGGACGTACCCAACTTGCCCTCCGGTTCGGCGTTTCGGCATCATTCTAATAACCTGCTGTCCGACCCCACGCCGCGCGAGGCTTCTCCGGCCATGACCATGCTCTCTTCCCTGAACCCCGCGACCGGTGACGTCGTCGGTGAGGTTCCTGTCACACCCCCGGACCAGATCCAGGCCGCAGTCGATCGCGCACGAGCCGCTCATCCCACCTGGGCGGCCCTGGGGCTCGAGGGCCGAGCTGCAGTGCTGAAGCAGGCCGCGGACATCTTCACGGCGCGCGTCGATGCTCACGCCGAGCTCATGACGCGCGAGCAGGGCAAGCCGATGAAGGAAGCGAAAGGGGAAGCGCGCGGACTGGGTTCCGGGCTTGCCCTCGAAGTCGATGAGATGGTCGAGGCTCTGCAGGCGGACGTCGTGGAGCGCGGGGGACACCGGTCTACGATCTACCACGACCCACTGGGCGTCGTCGGCGCGATCACGCCGTGGAACTTCCCGATGTCGATGCCGCACTGGATGGTTCTGCCGTCTCTGATGGCGGGCAACGCAGTGGTCCTGAAGCCCTCCGAGGAGACACCGCTGTGCGGCCAGGCTTATGCCGACGTCCTGAACGAGGTACTCCCGAACAATGTCCTCGTTGTCGCGCACGGCGCCGACGACCAGGGCAAGGCGCTCGTGCTCTCCGATGTCGATATGATCGCGTTCACCGGCTCGCGCGAGGTCGGCAAGCACATCATGCGAGAGGCTAGCGGCACACTGAAACGTGTCGTGCTCGAACTGGGCGGGAAGGACCCGATGATCGTCCTGGACGACGCCGACATCGAACAGGCTGCCAAGTTTGCCGCCTTCAATTCATTCCGGAATTGTGGCCAGGTGTGCATCTCTACAGAGCGGATCTTCGTGATGGACTCGATCGCCGACGAGTTCGAAGGCGCACTGAGTGAGCTCGCCTCGGCACTCAAGGTCGGAGACGGACTGGAGGCGTCAGACGTCGGCCCTATGGTGAACGTCCAGCAGCGGGATCACGTACTGGCCCAGATCGACGCAGCCGTCGGCGCGGGTGCGACCGTGTTGACCGGGGGTCAGGGACACCACGACAACTTCGTGACCCCGACGGTGTTGAGCGGCATCACCGAAGACATGGACATCAGCACGGTCGAGACGTTCGGACCCGTGGCGTGCGTGACTCGGGTCTCCTCCGTGGATGAGGCCGTCACCCGCGCCAATGACACCCGCTTCGGTCTCGGCGCCGTGGTCTTCGGTGGCGACAGTGATCAGACGGAGATTGTCGCGCGCCAGCTGACCGCAGGAATGATCGGCGTGAACCGCTCGCCGGGGGGCGTGCCTGGTACCCCCTGGGTTGGAGCGCGCGAAAGCGGCTTCGGCTTTCATAAGTCGAGAGACGGGCATCGGCAGTTCGCACAGACACGCGTGCTGACGAGGCCCGTCTGATGTCGACACTACCTGCGGCTCGGACGCGTCGCCTCGTGCTGCTCGCGCTCCTGCCGCTGATGAGCGCGTGCGGCAGTGGCTCCGAACACTCGATCATCCCGGTTCCGCAACAGGTCACCCTCGGGAGCGGGTCGTTCGAGATCTCGTCAGACGTCTCGATTCAGTTCGTGGATCCGAGTGACGACACCGCGCAGGCCGTCTTCGATATCTGGGCGACCCCGTACCGCGAAAGCGGGGCCCTGCCGCTCACTCCGAGCGAGTCGGGTACGTTTCGGGTTGGCGTAGACGGTCAGGGTGAGCCGGAGAGCTACCGTCTGGAGATTACCCAGGACGGGATCGACCTCGGCGCGGCCGACCCGGCGGGTCTCTTCTACGGTCTTCAGACCCTGAGCCAGCTGATGCCCGCGAGCGCCGTCACGGGGTCAGCGGGTTCGTCGTTTGGGCTCCCGGCGATCTCGATTGATGACGCTCCAAGATTCGCCTATCGCGGCATGCACCTCGACGTCGCACGACACTTCTTTCCGCCGGAGTTCATCAAGCACTACATCGACCTTCTGGCGCACTACAAAATCAATCGCTTCCACTGGCATCTGACCGAAGACCAGGGATGGCGCATCGAGATCGAGCGGTACCCGCGGCTCACCGAGGTCGCCGCGTTCCGCGAGCAGACGCAGATCGGTCACGGTCTCGATGAATTCAACGGAGATGGCGTCCGGTACGGGGGCTTCTACACAAAGGAAGAGATCCGTGACATCGTCGCGTACGCCGAAGCTCGCCACGTCACGATCATCCCCGAGATCGAGATGCCCGGGCATGCGCAGGCCGCACTCGCGGCTTATCCCGAACTAGCCTGCACCGAGGGGCCGTTCGAGGTGGCCATGACGTGGGGCGTCTTCGAAGACATCTACTGCCCGTACGACGAGACCTTCGAGTTTCTCGAGAATGTTCTAGCCGAGGTCATCGACCTCTTCCCTGGCGAGTACGTCCACATCGGCGGCGATGAAGCTCCGAAGACCCGCTGGGAGGAGAGTCAGTTCGTCCGAGACCTCATGGTCCAAGAGGGGTTCAACGACGTCGAGCAGGTCCAAGGCTACTTCATCCGGCGGATCGAGCGGTTCCTGAACGAGAACGGAAAGCGACTGATCGGATGGGACGAGATCCTCGAAGGCGGACTCCCTCCCAACGCTACCGTCATGTCATGGCGGGGCACCATCGGAGGCATCGAAGCCTCACGCCGCGGACACGACGTGGTGATGACGCCGAACAGCCACCTCTACTTCGACTACTACCAGTCGGAGGCGCAGGACGACGAGCCATTCGCGATCGGGGGATTCCTGCCACTCGACACCGTGTACTCCTACGAGCCGGTACCCGACCAGCTTCGCGAGCGAGACAAGGAACGGATCATCGGTGCTCAGGCGAACGTGTGGACCGAGTACATGAAGACGGGTGACCAGGTCGAGTACATGTTGCTCCCCCGTATGCTCGCCCTGTCCGAGATCGTGTGGTCGCCTGCCGAATCCAAGAACTACGAGAGCTTCCTGCGGCGGATCTCATGGCACCTGGCGCGCTTCGATGCACTCGGCGTGAACTACAGGGCCCTCGACGACTGACGGCTGTGGCTGACGCCAGTCAGCCTCGCTCGAGCGGTCGCGTCAGGCACGTCGGCCCACCACAACCCTTCACGCTGATCTCACGGCCTGCGAACGAGTGGACGTCGACCCCGGCGGCTTCCATGCGACGCCGCGTCTCGGGATTCCCGCCGAGGGCAACCGCAACCCGGGGGGCGACGGCGAGCACGTTGCACCCCTGAGAGTCGAACTCCCCCTCGGGCACCTCAACCAGCTCGAAACCGCGTTCGACGAGAGACTCACGAAAGGGCACCGGCATCAGTGGCGAATACACGAGCAGCAGGTTGTCGTCCAGCGGTGACAGAATCGACATCAGGTGGAGCACATCTCCGGGGCCACGGAAGTGCGGCAGCGGCACCCGCACGACGTCGATGTCCGGAAGCAGTCGGCGGAGCTGGTCGATCCCGTCTTCATTCGTCCGGTATCCCCGCCCGACCACGAGTGTCTGGCGGTCAAGCCATGCCACGTCGCCGCCCTCGACCGTGCCCGGTGCCTCGATGCGTCCGGCGCACTGGATCTCGAGCGAGTCGAAGACCTCTGCCTGAGCGGCAGGTTCCAGGGCCCGAGCTCCCTTCCCCATCGCACAGAGAATCACACCCTGATCAGACACGATCGACGCGTCTCGCACATACATGGAATCGAGTCCAACATCACTCCCAGTCATCCATTCCACCGACACACCAAGCTCTTCAAGGAGTGCTGCGAATGCGTCGTATTCCCGGCAGGCGGCATCGAAGTCCGGCTCGCTCAGGTAGCTGAGGGCTCGCCACTGCTCGCGGACTGCCTCGTGAGAACCGAACGCGTCGCGTGCATGTTTCAGCAGAACGCGCCGCAGCGGTCGCACTTCACATTGGGAAGTCGAACCGGAGCCCTGGATCGTATCAATCATATGCAACGGTATTTCGTTCTGACCGAGCAGCCTATGGTTGCCGACGGCAAGCATTTGTCTGCGTGATGACAATCATGGGCAAAACGACGGATCAGATCGATGCGGTTCGCCGCTTGAGCTACGTCTACACGTAGCGGATGGGCCTGGGCTCAGACGCGGTCCTCGAGGCGCGCGTGGAGGGCGGCCGGGACAGCATACTATCAGTACGCGGCGCAGAGCGTGCTGAGCATGCTCCCGGAAGCCCGCCGTACCGGGATCGACACGTTCGACGAAGCGTCTGAGAAGGGTCTGGGTGACCGACTCATGGACGAGGTCTTGGAGGTCGGTACGTCTCTGGCCGCGTGGCCCGTGGTGTGTGTGAGCGCCCGCCTACCGCAGGGAGCGGTCGATCAGGGTGACCCGACGACCGTTGTGATCCGAGCCGTAGGTGCCCTCGATCCGGCTATAGCCCTCCAGCTCGAACTGCGTATACGCTCGGCGGCGAAAAAAGATGTGGTCCGCTGGAAATGAGCCGCGCGTGCCTCGGTCGTCCCACTCCGGCGAATCCGGAAAGTCGCGCCGCATGATCTGAAGTGTCGACTCGTTGCCGGCCCACGTATTGAAGTCGCCACCGACGAGCACGACATCCGTCAACGGTCCGTCGTCCTCCGCCTCGCCGATCCCGTCGCTCAAGCCGAGCGCTTGACGAGCCCGCGTCTGGTTTCCTGTGATCACGGTGCGCAGTAGCGTCGACGCAACATCGAAGTGGGTGGACACGAACCGGACGCGCTCGCCCCCAGGCGAGTTCGATGTGAGCCCTACGGCGACCTTACGGCCTCCCTCATGTGGCAGATCCAAGGCGATCGGAGCACTGAAGCGGAGCGTCGTCAGGATCGCATTTCCACGGTCTTCTCGCGGACGGCGATCATCGTCCGGCCCGTTTCGAGACGACGGCACATAGAGGTACGAAAGGCCGCAGCGCTCCGCGGTCTCTACGATATCGAGTGCGTCGTTCGACAGATCAGGCCCGAGCGTCCAAGGCACACTGTCGCCGGCCAGAACACGAGGCAGATCATCGGATCGACGCCACACTTCCTGCAGCATCAGAACGAAAGGGCGTGAGCCCGGGGCCATCATAGGGCTCGAGCCCGAACAATCGAGCCCAAGCTCCTGGTCGAGAAAAGCAAAGATGTCGCCGCCGCCGACCGCCGTGTTCCACGTGACTACATCCAGATCCGTATCTGCCTCCCAGGCGGGGAACCCCCCACGGGGACGCATCTCCAGGGCGGGAGCGCCGACAGTCGAACACCAGGCACTCCCGAGTCGCACGTCTCGCTCCTCTTCCGCGCGGTACCAGCGCAGTCCTGCCGTGTCCGCTGGCGAGACCTGATCGCGCCGAAGCGCCTCATCGGGACAGAGCGAGCGCGCCGGTCGAGCCCGCTCCATCGCGGGCGAGATCGTACAGGCCGAAGCGACGAGTGCGCCCAGCAATAACACCGTACGCACGAACTGGTGCCCCATTACCACCCCACAGGCAGGGCGAACGAGAGTGGGAAACGCGACCCGCTCCCCTCTCGCTTGGCGTCATCAGCGCCATCCGCCCAGTCGACCATACCGCCGATCGCGGCACCGGCCAGGCTGAACATGATGAAGTCCTGCAGACCGGCCCTCGGGAACGCGACCCATACGATTCCACCCGCTGCGGCACCGACACCGAGACCCACGCCACTGCCGACGGGTGTCGCACCGAAGGCACCCCCGACCACAGCAACGCTGGCAGCGTCTCCCCAGGCATACTGGCGCACGGTCTGTCTGAGGATGATCCCGACCCCTGAGCCGATCAGCGCACCGACGCCCGCACCCTTCAGACGAACGATGGTCTCATCCTGGTTCTGTGCTCCGATCAGACCTCCCATCGCGACACCGACCGCACCTCCGACGCTGGCACCTGTCGCGGCGCACTTGGGGCCGTACAACGTTCGATTGCAGGGCAGCAGGCTCCCGAAAAGGCCAAGGATGGAGCCGGAGTACGCGCCAAGTGCGATACCACCCAACGTGCTGGCGGTGCTCCCCTGCAACGACTGCGCGGGCACGGTGGCGGGGACTGCCAGGACAAGGATCACGCACATCGACAACGGGCGCAGGTGCAAAAGCGACGATGCGGACTCGGACATAAGAGGTACCAAACAGCGTACTTGGACGACGATACGGGGTTGGTCAGTAAAGTGGTTCGGAGACGACCCCTCGACCATGGCTGGCCGTCGCAGACTCAGCTCTTGTCGACGGGGACCGTCACCACGGGGCATGGCGCGCCCGCGAGGACCCCCTCGGTCACGCTCCCCTCGATCCGCCCGAATCCTGCCTTGCTCCACGTCGTGGTCATGTAGATCGCGTCGGCCTGAACGTCCTCCGCTGCTTCCAGGATACCCTTCACTACGTCTCCGCTGCGCTGCATCGCGTTCCAACGGCAGAACGGAAGCTCAGGCAGGTCCGTCGTGGCGAGTTCATCGCCATCGCTTATGTGCAACAGAGTGATCTCGAGCGCCGGATCATCCAGAAGTGCGGCCGCGTTGACGGCACGTACCATCGCTGGACGGGGATCGGTCACCGGGTCCACGGGAATGAGGATCCTCTTCAGTGTGACCTCCCCTGTCGCGCCGTCTACGAATACGCTGGCTCCATCCGGCACGAATAGGGTCATCAGTTTCGACCGACGCGCGAGCAGTTCACCGCGCGGCGCGCGCACGAGCCGCGCGAGACCTCGACGGCCGGTCGTACCGAGCACGATCATGTCGACCGCATTTCGGTCGATGTACTGCAGAGAGGCCGAGACTGGATCCCGAATATCCACCTCGACCTTGCTGACACTCGTCTGGCGGTTTCGGTCGGCTAGCCCGTCCAGCGTGCCAGCCGCCTTCCACTGGGCGAGCTTCGAGCGGACCGAGGGAAAACCGGGCCAGTTGTCTGTCGCACGTCGACCCATCGCGTGCAACAGCGTGAACTGCGCACCCTGTCGGATGGCCACTGCCAATGCGTGATGGAACGCACGCTCCGACGCCTCGGAGAGGTCGGTCGGATGGAGCACGAAGTCGATGGGCCGTAACCCGGAGTCGTAGAGGATGCTCATGTTCCAAGCTATGCCCACGTGCAGTCTCCCCCAAAGGCGCCGGTATCTCGACAACAACGACCTCCCTCGTAGCAGCCGCACGCACCTCACAGACGTACCTGATCATCGCGCTACGCCCGGAGCGGGGACGGAAGACACGGGCGGAGGCGGCCGCGCTTGTCTATCTTGGGCCGAAGGCCCGTTGTCCGTTCCCTTGAGAATTGAGCTCCTTTCGTCTGCCTGATCTCGCCTTGATCCAGTGGGTGCGCGACCCCATCTGCGTCGCGCTTCTTATCCTGTGCGTGAGCGCCCCTCGCTCCACGGCGCACGCGCAGGACACGAGCGCACTCACCCCCCTTCAGATAGAGCGAACGGAACGCCTCCTCGAAACCCGCATCGCCTGCCGGGGATGCCACATTATCGCCGGAGATGGCGGAGCCATCGGCCCCGTGCTCGACGGCATTTCAGACCGTGCCGACCTGACCTACGTCCGTGCCGTAATCGCCGACCCTGCAAAGATCCCCGGATCGATCATGCCCCACCAGCCGATGTCCGATGGCGATCAGGACCGGCTCGCCCGATATCTGCATCAGCAGCCGTTGAGCAGCGCCGGCGCAGACGCCCCCGCCCCTCAGGCGCCGACGGCCCTGATGGCTGGTGAAGAAGAGGACGGCGCATCCCTCTATACCCGGCATTGCGCTGCCTGCCACGGGGATTCAGGAAACGGCGACGGGTGGAACTCAGCTCGGCTGCCGGTGCAGCCTACCCGTCACGCCGACCCCACCCTGATGTCTCTTCGGCCAGACGACACCCTGTACGATGGGATCGCAGCCGGCGGCTACGTGCTGGACCGCAGCGCACGGATGCCGGCATTCGGGAATCTCCTCTCAGACGCACAGATCCGGACGCTCGTCGCTCACATACGGACGCTGTGCGCATGTACGCAGCCCGCGTGGTCCGGAGGCGCCCGTTGATGAGCCGACCACAGTCAATGCTCGTGGCCTCCGTCGTGATCCTGTTCAGCGCTGGCGCTTGTGCCGAGGGTGGCGACACGTCGGCACCAACGATCGGCTCTCTCGACTTCCCACCCCCGGTACCGACTGCGGCATCGACCGTCGCACGGACCGATTTCGTCGGCGCAGACGCGTGCGGGACCTGTCACGAAGACCAGTACGACGCCTGGGCAGGCTCCACTCATGGGAAGGCCGGCGGCATGCCTGGCCCCGACGTCGTGATCGCGGCCTTCAACGGCCAACCGATCCGTTTTGCCGACGCGACCGTCACACCTCGAGTCCGCGGTGGCACCTACGATTTCCTCGTCGAGCAGGACGGCTTCGCGGTCGACGCATTCACGGTAACCGGAGTGATCGGCGGCGCCCACATGATCGGCGGAGGCACTCAGGGCTTTATCAGCCGTCTCGGGGATGGAACCGAGCGCTTCCTCCCCTGGGACTGGTCAGACTCAGCCGCCGATTGGTTCTGCAACACGGGTTCTCGGACCAACCAGGGCTGGGAACCGATCACGTCGGATATGCGGCTGGCCGACTGTGGCGACTGGCCTCCACTCCGTCCGATCGGGACAGTCGACCGCTTCGCGAACTGCCAGGACTGTCACGGTAGTCAGATCACGACGACGCTCGAGCCGGGCACAGGCTACCGCACGGAGTACACGACACTGCAGGTGAACTGCGAGTCGTGCCACGGTCCAGGAGCGCGTCACGTCGAGCTCGCCGAGGCGGGCTTCCCTGGCGCGGAGGCCGGAATCGAGAGCCTCGCGAATCTGGGTAAAGACGACGCGCTTGGCGTCTGTTTTCAGTGTCACGCGCTCAAGGACGTACTCCGTGAGGGCTACCTGCCGGGCGAGTCGCTCGAGAGCTACTACGCGCTCAAGTATCCTGTCCTTGGTGACCAACCGTACTTCGCCGACGGGCGCGTCCGGAGCTTCGCCTATCAGGCGAACCACCTCGCGAGCGCATGCTACCTGCAGGGTCCGATGGACTGCGCGAGCTGTCACGAGCCCCACGGCCAGGACTATTGGGACATCAACCGTACCCCGCTCGACGACCCGTTCGACGATCGCCAATGCACGTCGTGTCACCTCAGCAAGGCGACCGACGTCACCACGCACACCTTCCATCCGGCCGACACAGAGGCGTCCAAATGCGTGTCGTGCCACATGCCCTACCTGCAGCATCCGGAAGTGGGCGGAGGCGTTGCGTTCGCTCGCTCGGATCACACCATCGCTATTCCCCGCCCCGTCTACGATGCGGACCTGGGGCTGAAGACGGCGTGCGCGCAGTGTCACGAGGACCAGTCCGCGCTGCAGCTCCAGAGCCAAGCCCGGGCGTGGTGGGGTGAACTGAAGCCACACCGCCCGCTGGTGGAGGGAATCAACACAGAGTTCCGAGCTCGCAATCTCGAGGAGGCCGCGGCACTCCTCTTGCACCCGGAAGAGACGGACCCGCTGGTCCAGTTTCAGGCGATGAGCCGACTCCTCACCGGCTATCTGCAACCCGATGTCGACGCGCTTCCCCAGGATGTCGAAGCTGACCTACTCGAGCTTCTGGAGAGCTCTGACCTCGACATTCGGTCGATGGCGGCTGCCGCACTTCACTGGAGTTCGGGGGACACACCCACGGTCCGTGCGCGACTCGTCCAACTCCTTCAGACCTCGGTGTCCGACCAGGCGCTACGGGGGCGCTGGCTTCTGGCTCTAGGGTTCCTGGGTGACCAGGCACGGGACGAAGGCGACTTCGAAACGAGTGCGATCGCCTACCACAAGGCGCTCGAGCTGAGTCCCGGCGACGCTCGCGTCCTGCACGCGATGGGTCAGATGCATAGTAGAGCGGGCCAGTTCACAGAGGCGATCACCACAATCCGCGCTAGCCTCGCGGTCGACCCACAACAGCCTCTGGCCTGGGTCAATCTGGGCGTCGCCCTCTCGAACAGTGGCGACCAGGGAGCAGCGCGACAGGCATATCAGGAAGCCCTCGCACTGAACCCGCGAGAGGCTCTGGCTCACTTCAACATGGGGAACGCGCTTCAACTGGCTCAGCGATACGACGAGGCAGCGGAGGCGTATCTCCTGGCGGTCGAGTCGGACCCCGGCCTTGGACGTGGACACTTCGAACTGGCCCGTACGCTGATTCGCCTCGAGCGATTCGACGAAGCACTGCCATACGCCCGCAGAGCGGTCGAATTCATGCCCAACCACGCCAACTCTCGCCAGATGCTGGCAGACCTCGAACTCCTGGTCGGGGGACGACCGTGAGCATGACCCATGAGGAGTACCTCTCTCGCGACGCCCTCGCTCTCGCGGACGCGGTCCGACAAGGGGACGTGACGGCTACCGAGCTTCTGGAGCTGGCACTGGCACGCCTTGAAGCGGTGAATCCACAGATCAACGCCGTGGTGCACCTCATGGAGGAAGATGCACGCCGGGCTGCGGAGGATCCCAAGGAAGGACCGTTCGTCGGCGTCCCCTTCCTGGCAAAAGATCTCGCGTCGATGTATGCCGGACATCCAACCTCCGCCGGCAGTCACTTCATGCGCGACTACGTCGTGACCTGGGACTCAGAACTCGTGTCCCGCGTGCACGCGACCGGCGTCAGTGTCTTCGGCAAGACCAATACTCCAGAGTGGGGCCTGCAACCCGTCACGGAGCCCGAAATCTGGGGACCGACGCTCAACCCCTGGAATCTTGAGCGCAGTCCCGGAGGCTCGAGTGGCGGCAGCGGGGCGGCGATCGCGACCGGTGTGGTGCCGATGGCTGGCGGTGGCGACGGAGGTGGCTCGATCCGGATCCCGGCATCATGCTGCGGGCTCTTCGGGCTGAAACCGAGCCGTGGTCGGACGCCGACCGGACCGAACCGAGGCCAGTTCTGGAGAGGAGCCTCGGTCGAACACGTGCTGACTCGGAGCGTTCGGGACAGCGCAGCCATGCTGGACGCTACCCACGGCCCCGACCCGGGCGCGGCGTTCGAGATTCCTCCGCCAACAGGCCCATGGCTCGCCGAAGTAGAGCGTGATCCAGCACCCCTGCGCATTGCGTATACGACGATCCCGTGCGTCGACACGGAGGTTCACCCGGACTGTATCGACGCCGTCGCCGACGCTGCGGCGCTCCTCGAGTCGCTAGGTCACGAAGTCGTCGAAGACCACATACCCATCGATGGCGACGCATTCGCTAGGAACTTCCTCACCGTCGTCGCCGGCGAGCTGGGAGCGGATATCGGTGAGGCGTCCCTCGCGGTCGGCCGCCGCCCTCGACGCCACGAACTGGAGCCGTCAACGTGGGCGCTCGGCCTGATCTCGAGCGCGCTGTCCGCACAGCAGTACGCGGCCTCGCTTCGCCAGATGGAAGTCATGGCGCGAGACGTGGGCGAGTTCTTCGAGCAATACGACATCGTACTCACACCAACGGTCTCCGTCCCGCCTCCGCCACTCGGCACCATCGGCCCGAGTCCAGCTGAGCGCACTCAGCTGAAGATCCTCGGCATGTTCGGCTCGGGGCGCCTCATCAAGGCTGCGGGCCTGATCGACCAGGCCGCCAAATCGGCACTCGACTTCATCCCGTGGACGCCGGTGTACAACATCACCGGGCACCCGGCGATGTCGGTGCCCCTCTACTGGAGCGAAGAGGGCCTGCCAATCGGAGTGCACTTCGTGGGGAGATTCGCTCGGGAAGACACGCTGTTTCGCCTTGCCGGCCAGCTCGAGCGCGCCAGACCGTGGTTCGACCGACTACCCCCGATGGCCCGGGAGGTCTAGCTCAGCCGAGCGAGACCCACATCGGCGGATGGTCGACGCGCTGAAGAAGCGAAGCCTGTCTGAGATTCTTCGTGAACGCGCTGGACATTCCTTCACAGTCCGTCAGGGTCAGCCACCGACGCCCCAAGCTGTTCGCGAAGGAACTCCAGCATGAGCCGACGCACGTCATCATTCGACTCGGGAGACACGATGTCGCCAGCCAGCACATGGTGAGAAGGATCCGTGGCCGTGGGAACGTCCACGGTCACCACGCGCGCACCCGTCATAGCCGCCATTCGCGCGTCCGTCTCTCGGGCATCGACGACGTTGTCATCCGGTGAGTAGATCCCGAGCGTCGGGACGGTCACGGAGGAGAGATCCATCATTCGCACCCGCTCGACCAACGCCATCATGGGCGTGATCGCCTCGATCGGATAACACGTCGTCCAGTGTCGCTGCTGAGCCTGGTTCATTGGCTCCCAGCAGCGCTCCTTCCCGATCACCAGACCCGCGATCTTCTCTCCCCACGGTTGCAGGAAAACCCTCGAATTCCGGTCTTTCGGATGGAAGTTCGGTGAGACCAGAATCATTGCGGCGACCCGGTCACCGGCCTCGGGACGAGCGGCGACCCAGGACGCCAACGTCCCCCCCGTGCTCGTTCCGATCAAGGCAACCCGATCACCGAGCCGCGCCCCGACCGCGAGTGCCTCCACCGCATCGGCAAGCCAGTCCTCCACGGTCGCCTCAGCCATCGCGGCGCCGTCGCGCCCATGGCCTGCCAGTCGAGTGAAAAAGACATTCGCACCCAGATCTGCACCCAGATGGGAGATCACGGGCTCCATCTCATGTCGGTCTGCCGAAAACCCGTGCAGATACACGAGGCTCAGCGGGGTTCTCCCTCTGACCTCGGGATCAGCCCATACAATCGACCGACCGTCTCCCTCTCGCAGATCTGGGACACCCACCTCGCGCTGCGCAGCCCACACGTCGAGGTCGTCGGGCAATTCCGGTTCCTCCCACCGCTCCACGAACGTCGGCCGGGGACCGACTGTCCACAGAGCGAGGAGCGCAGTCACGAGCATGAACACCCCGGCGACGGCACGACGGGACCGAGTTGAAACCGGAAATGTCGAGGAGTCGAGAGGCATCGAGAGGGCACGAAGGTTCATGATGAAGAGAATCTGGCGGCATAGCTCGACGTAGACCACGTTGTCCCGGCCTGAACACTTCCACCCGAAGGAAGCATGCGTCACCCCTTAGCTCTCTGGACCATGCCAGCCGCGGTCGTCGCAGCCGTAGCACTCTTCCCGACGCCCGCTACCGGTCAGACCGGAGTCTCTGACGGACAGTGGTCTGTGTATGGAGGAGACCCCGGACATACACGGTATTCAGCGCTCGACCAGATCGACGCATCTAATGCCGGAGAGCTCGAGATCGCATGGCGTTGGAGCGGTCGGAACTACGGCCCGAACCCGCTCATTCGGTCAGCCACCACGCCGCTCATGGTCGATGGCGTGCTCTATGCGACAGCGGGTCAGCGCCGCGCGGTCGTCGCAATCGAAGCAGGGAGCGGTGAGACGCGCTGGATGTGGACAATGGACGAGGGCGAGCGACTGGCCGAGGCACCCCGTGCCAACCCTGGCCGCGGTGTCGGCTACTGGTCCGACGGCGCCGGCGACGATCGTATCATCGTCGTGACGCCGGGCTACCACATGGTCGCCCTCGCGTCGGAAACCGGTCTCCCGGTCGCGGGCTTCGGCACGGCGGGCACCGTCGACTTGAACGACGGACACCGGGCGCGCACCGGAATCCCACTTGTCGGCACGATCGGGGCGAGCTCGCCCCCGACGGTGGTTGGCGATGTCATCGTCGTCGGTTCCGCCCACCATGTCGGACTGCGGCCTCCGTCGATGACCAACACGCCCGGGGACATCCGCGGCTTCGACGCGCGCACCGGAGAGCTTCTCTGGACCTTCAAGACGATCCCCGAACCGGGCGAAGAAGGGAACGAGACGTGGATGTACGAGTCGTGGGCCTACACCGGAAACGCAGCTGCGTGGGCTCCGATCTCCGCAGATCTCGAGACCGGATATGTGTACGTGCCGACCGAGGCCGCCACCGGTGACTACTACGGTGGCCATCGGCATGGCAACAATCTCTTCTCCACCAGCCTGGTCACCCTCGATTCGCGGACAGGTGAGAAGGTCTGGCACTTCCAGATCATCCACCATGACATCTGGGATTGGGACAACCCGACGTTTCCGATCCTCGCCGATATCGAGGTAGACGGGACGCCGAGGAAGATCGTCGCACAGATTACGAAACAGGGTTTCACCTACGTGTTCGATCGACTCACGGGCGAGCCCATCTGGCCGATCGAAGAGCGGCCGGTGCCGCAGACTGACGTTCCGGGGGAGTGGACATCGCCTACGCAGCCCATCCCGACCAAGCCGCCGGCGTTCGATCGCCAGGGCTTCACGGAAGACGATCTCATCGACTTCACACCGGAGATCAAGGCACGCGCTCTCGAGGCCGTGGCCGACTACCGCATGGGGCCGCTCTTCACACCGCCATCACTTCGTGACGCTCCGGACGGCACCAAGGGCACGTTGTCTCTCCCCAGCACCATCGGCGGCGCTAATTGGGAGGGCGGCGCACTCGACCCTGAAACCGGTATGCTGTACGTGGGGTCGCAGACGAACGCCTCCGTACTTCAACTCATCCCGGGCGGCGAGCAGTCCGACATGGACTATATCTTCGGGTTCGCGCGCGCCCAGATCGCACGGGGCATTCCCATTGTGAAACCCCCATGGGGGCGCGTGACAGCGCTCGACCTGTCAACCGGTGACCATGCCTGGACCGTGGCGAATGGAGATACTCCTGACGGTGTCGCCGAGGCGCTCGGCATCGATCCGGAGCTGGTGCCGCGCACTGGCAAAGTCTCACGCGCCAGCGTGCTCGTAACCAGTACGCTTCTCTTCACTGGCGAAGGTGCGTCAGGCGCACCAATGCTGAGGGCGCTCAACAAGACGACGGGGGAGATCATCGCGGAGATCGAGCTACCCAACGCGCAGGTCGGCCTGCCCATGACCTACATGCACGACGGACGACAGTTCATTGTGATCGCGGTAGGTGGCGGCGGGCAGGCGGCCGAGCTGATCGCTCTGGCCCTACCGATCGACTAGTGCACTTGACCGACGATCTTCCATGATCGTTGACGACCGCAGAGAAACCGGTGGCAAGGCCACGACCCACCCCGCGCTGACAGATGCTCAGGCCGGGCTGACCAACAGCCGACATTTCGACATGATCTGCAACGATGTCTTCGATGCTGGTGATCGAGGAATTCCGTTCACGATCATGCTCTTGACGATCGGGGCCGGTGCCGACGGGCCCGAAGCGAAGGTCCGCGCGATCGGGCAGTGTATTCTCGGCATCACCCGATCCACCGACCTCGTCTCGCACACGGGCAACGGCAGGTACGTCTTGCTACTCCTGGGAACTAACGAGAGGGTGCGTTGCCACGGACCGAATCGAGGCAGCCATCCCAGATATGGCTCATGGTGACGTCGCGTTCGGTCTGGCAGCCTGTGCGGAGAACATCCCCGACGCTCAGACGTTGCTTCGGTCGGCTGACACCGCATCGCTCGCGGCCGAGGCGACGAGTGGAGGGATCGGGCTCGCCCGACGGCCGGGACGGCCACGTACGATGATGGCCCCTGACGGCACTGCATTACCCATGTGGGGCCGCAGCGTCAGCAGTCGACGAGCGAAATCTCGTCCGCCAGGTTCGGAACCACGCAGAGGAACTCGAATCCGTTGTCGCCTGCCTCGTAGTTGTGCTCTACCCCGCCGGGGATGTACACCACGTCCCCTTCCTTCACCTCGTGCACATCATGCCCAATCTGAACGCGCGCGCTTCCACGAAGGACATACTGCTCGTGCTCCACTGTGTTCGTATGCAGGGGCATACCCCCACCCGGCTCCATGACAAAGCGCCGCAGAGCGAAATTCGGGCCCTGATCCGGTCCGATGAGCACCTGAACCTTTGTATCCTTACCGGCCTTTACTTCTTCCGCTGGCAGTGTGTCGACGTGTCGAACCGACATTCGTGAGCCTCCGAGGATCACCTGATGATATGGAACCGGAAGTGGAGCGTAACTCGCTCTGTTTGGCAACCGATTGTGCTGGCGTTTCTGAGCGCAGCGCTCACCGCATGCGACAAGGGCGCGGACGAGCCACCTCCAATGATCCCGCTCGAAGAGCGCACGCCAAAAGTTCTCCTTATCGGCATCGACGGTGTGCGCCCGGATGTTCTCGCGGACGTCCCCACACCCAACATCGACGCGTTGGCCATGGGAGGGTCGTTTACCGCGCGCACCCGCACGACGACACCGTCGGTCTCTGGCCCCTCATGGTCGTCGATGCTGACTGGAGTCTGGCCCGACAAGCACGGGGTGACGGACAATGAATTCGGTGGCCGCCGGTACACCGAATTCCCGGATTTCCTGACCCGCATCGAGTCGGTTCGGCCCGAGCTGGCCACCTTTGCTGCTGTCGACTGGCTTCCTCTCATGGAGATCGACGGCGGAGGCCCGACAATTTCTGACGCAATCGACATCAGGATGCCACTCGATGGCTACGTGACCGGATGGCCCGAAGGTGACGCCCAGATCACCTCGGCTGCCGTCTCACATCTACGAGAAGCAGATCC
>Ga0209631_10000449_pt1 | contig 55792 bp, 40 predicted proteins | sample COG_08_FD_184752 | JGI IMG/M metagenome (GOLD analysis project Ga0209631, IMG submission 184752) | Pelagic Microbial community sample from North Sea - COGITO 998_met_08 (SPAdes) (version 2) | ecosystem: Environmental > Aquatic > Marine > Neritic zone/Coastal water | place: Helgoland, sampling... | reverse complement strand
ATTTTTCGACATGACCGCTCTCATCAAGGCCGAGTACCCGATCGAATCGATTTCGTTCGGATTGGCGCCGTAATCGAGCAACAAATCAATCATCTTCGCCCTGCCTAAATGCGCCGCTTTCATGATTGGCGTAAAATCTTTCGTCTGCCCGATCCTTTTACACGCTTCTTTCAAGTTTGGTTTCCATTTGAGAAGGTCTTCGAGTTCGTCGAAGTCGTCGTCGTCGATCGCTTCGTGGAGCGACCCGGCCGGTGATTCGCCTTCGCGTATTTTCTTCTCTTCCTCTTTTCGTTTCTCTTCTCTCATTTTCTTCTCCTCTTTACGTTCGAGTTTTTTTAATCGTTTCTTCTCACGTCGCTCTTGTTTCCGTCTCTCTTTTGCGTTCATTCTTTCGTCGTCCTTGCCACCTTCGTTCCAATCATCCTCGTTGTTGTTATTAGTAGTACTTTTACTCGAGGACACTTCTTCGGGAAATCGATCGAATTGCGTTTCGATTCTTTCCCCCAACTCCGCGGAATTCGAATCCTTTTTAGTGTTGAAGAACGACCACGCGTGCGCTTCTCGAACGAATACGAACGGAAAGGAGAGAAGAATAACAGAACAAACGAGTTGAAGAAGAACGCTTCGACGAGCTCTTCTTCTTTGTCTTTGTCTTCTTTCGCATTTAATAAGCATGTTTGATGATGAAAAACGAAAGAATTAAAACTGAGGATTTGGTCTGTGTGTATATTTTACTTACTTTATCGAATAAAATAATGTCTACGTGTTGTCTTCTTCTTCTCTCTCCTCTCTCTCGAACGATCGTTTGCGACGAGGAAAACGAGAGGAGGAGAGTACCTCTCTTTCCTTTCTTTTCTTTTCTTTTCTTTTTCTTCTACGTGATATGTGAGTTTTATCGAATCTTTCGGAAGGAAAAGAACCACGGCTCGAGCTCTTTGTTCGCATTCGTGATGCACCGGTCTCTTCGTAAATTTTCCTGCTCTCTCTTCCCAACCAACCACTTGTTGTCGACGTTGCAGACTTCGTACAAGCCGCCGTCGTCTTGCTTACCTTCCCATCGGCAGTCACCGAGTTTATCTCCGACGTAAGAGAAATCTTTTTCTTGCATGGCCCATAACATTTCCTCGTTGACGACGGCGCCGTGTTTTCGGAAAATGTTGTGCCACCATTCTCTCGGGCGGAGCATGGTGTGTCTGTGCGCCTCGTCGTCTTTGTCCGCGGTAGCTTTGGTGTGTCCTTTCAAGGAGATGGAAAGAAACAAGTGACGTCTAGAGACGCGGACTAATTCTTTGACGACTTGGTCCACCTCTTCCGGGTGGATGTGCTCCAACACGTCCGAGGACATGACCAAATCGAACGAGTTGTCCTCAAACGGCAAGTTGGTAAGAATCCCCGGTTCCACGTAGTTCTTGGACAACAAATCCGGGCACTCTTTTTCCAAAACTGCCCTTGACAACTCAATCCCGTACGCGTTCTTTCCGTGTTGACGCATCAATCTCGTCAACGCGCCGTTCCCGGTCCCCGCGTCTAACATCGTGTGAAACTGCAACTTTGTCGTCACGTCCACGGCGAATCGGCACCCCCAGCACGACTGCGCCGGGTACCCACCTTCCGTCCACGTTTTATCGTATAACGATTGATACGTCGTAGATCTATACACGTACCCTGGTTTCCTCTGCGGCGGGTCAAACGTGTTCTGGTCTCCTAAAAAGAGTTCGTCGTAATGTCCAAACGTCGGCGAGAGCAAACCGGATAAGCCGTACGCGGATTGCTGTTTGTTGTTATATCATTAAAGTATTAGGGAAGAAGGGGGAGAATATATCGTCAGCATATCGCTCATTTAACGTCAACACTCGAAAAGATCGTAAAGAGAGATCCGAAAAGCTCTTCATTACGAAAGAGGAGAGCTCTGGCTCTTTTTTTGTTCAATAAAGCCCTCCTCTGCTCCTTCTCTCTATCCTCTCCCCTCTTGAGAAAAAAAACAGACCAATCAAGAAACAGACGTACCGAATAGTTGGATCCACTGCCGCTAAAAATGCTCACAAACACCGCGCCGACTAAGAATCCGACGATGAGTTGTAACATCGCCGCGTTCGCTGGTTTCGCCTGATGTATTTGTTTTATTATTACATATAGTATGCGTAAGAAATGAGAGATAAAATGTCAGCGATCGAATTCTCAAACGAGCGGTCGTCAGAGAACGAGATGGATTGGATTAGAAAAACCAATGCAATTCTCTCATCAAAACTCTCTCATCATCAAAGAGGACGCGACGCGACGAGAAATACTCTACGACAGAACAACACGCGCGAGAGAAAAAGAATACCACGAGTGTGTTGTTGTTCTCTCTCGTCGCACCATTAGTATTTTAGTATATACAGAGAGGAGTTCTCTCTCTTGAGTAAAAGTCTTTCGAGTCTTTTTTGTGCGGAAAAAGTTTTTGCAAAAAAGAGCAAAAAAAGAGCAAAATTTTTCGATTGAAATTAAAACACCGGTGTTTTCGTCGAAATCTTCAATTCTTCTTCGTCGCATTATATTAGTACTCTGCTGAGGAGGAGAAAGAGGGAGAGAAAGGAGGAGAGTGCGCTTTTGCGCTTTCGATCTATGTGCAAACGATGAGTGTTCGTCGTCGTTGTTATTATCATCATCACTGCGTTCTTCTTTTAGTAAAACTCGCGTTTGTGCTTTTTTTATGCGCTGAAGATGAAAGCAACGAGAGAAGAGCAACTTTGTTCGTTTCGGGGGCGAAACCATCACCGCGAGGAAAAGGAGGAAAAGGAAAAGACAGCATCGGTTTAGAGGAGTTAAAAACGAAGTTATCGATTGCGGAGTCGGCGATCGCGAAGGTGACGCAAGAGCTCGTCGCCAGAGGGGAAGATATTGGGGAGAAGAAGAAGATTATGATGAAAGGAGATTCCGAAGAGGAAAAGGAAGAGGAAGAGGAGGAGAAAAACAACGACAACAACAAGAAAAGAGTTGAATACGTTTCCAGTTGGGGATCGCTGAACAACCACTTTCAATACGTCTCGGATACGTACAACGATTATTTTGGTAACAATAATAAGAAAGGCGGTTCCGGCGCTTCGTTGAGTTCGGCGCTGTTCGGCGGCGGCGGCGATAGAAATAGAGGTAGTAGCGACGATAATAGTAGAGTAGCTGGGGAGGGAGAAGAGAAGAGTAGCAGTAATAACGATGATGATGACGACGACAGTGGTGACAAAAACAACGAAGGAGAAATCTCGTCGTCGTCGTGCTCGCCGTCGTGTTCCAAATACCACCGGTGCGTGGATGGGAAATGTCGATGTCCTGTTTTGTATTCGGGACCGAATTGCACGGAAAACGGATTCGAACGAGCCATAGATACGAACGTCTTCGAAAAGGAAAAAGTAATCAAATGCGCCATGGGTGTCAACCACGACCCGTTCTATTCGCAATACGAAGAAAAGTACGGCGAAAAAGCGGACAGAAAAATGCGCGTGGCGCACATTCTCCGTTCGCGATTCATCGCGACGACGAAAGAATCTGCTCCAGATCTGCCCGATTTACTCCCGTTCAATACGTGCGCCGTCGTCGGATCCAACGGTAACATCGAGAACAACAAAAACTACGGCAAAGACATCGATACTCACGACGTTGTCATTCGATTCAACGACGCGCCAACCGTCGGTTACGAATCCGTCGTCGGCGCGAAAACAACCATTCGCATCCAAAATTCCGATTTCTGCGCCAAAGGCGAACGAGGCTCAAAAAATTTCGGCAACGAAGTCTGCGTCCACTACACCGCCTCTCCACCGGATAAAATGTGCGAACGCGATAAATCCAAAGGCGGTAAAGGAGGTTCTTCCGCCGGCAACGGCTCTTGCCGCCTCGTCTACCCTTCTCACCGCGACAGCAAATACATCTTCTGGTACTGGAAACTCAACAAAATCAAAGGCGTCGAAGACCTCTCCTGCGCGGAAAACCAAAAGCTCGGGAAGAAGTGCAACATGTTGAAAATGTCCGCCGGGTATTACGGCATACAATTAGCCTTGAACTTATGCGGTAAAGTCAATTTATACGGTTTCGGCACGAGTCGAGAGACGCGAGAGACGAAACATTACTTCGTGAAGAAAAGCGCCTCCTGGGACCGCAAAGGCTGGGCGCAACGACACCACTGGTCGTACGAGAGGTTTTGCATCGACGCGTTCGAAGACGGATTAATCGATGGGTTGAAAGTGAATCGTTAAGATAGAGGGATGACATACATCATAATAGCTTGTAGTATACTCCGCGCAAAGAGCAAAGAGAGATTTTTCATCAACAACACAAACACTTTTCAAGTTTTTTGTCAAATCGATTTTCCCTCTTCTCTAAAACCTCAAAAAAAGCTCAAAGCATTGGATAAAAGAGACGAAGATGTTGAGCTCAGTCTCCTCGAAGTTTCTCTTCCGGACACACCATCAGTGGCCAAATTATTATCGTCGTCATCACGCGCAATGCGTTTTGAAGAGGACGACTTTGCGCGCGCTCTCATCTACCGCGGAAGGTGGTGGTGGTAATGGTGGAGGAGGACGTTCGGTGACGACACAAACCGCCAACGTGGACGCTAAAAAATCCAACGCGCAACAACAACAACAATCACAAATAGAGTTGAATCCTCCGAAAGGCACGCGAGATTTCCCACCCGAGGAAATGCGAAAACGAAACTGGCTCTTCGACAGTTTTCGCCAAACGGCGTTGTTGTTCGGGTTCGAAGAGTTCGACGCGCCCGTGTTAGAATCCGAGGCGTTGTTTACTCGCAAAGCGGGCGAGGAGATTCAAGGACAGCTGTATAATTTTTCGGATAAAGGCGATCGAAGAGTGAGTTTACGACCGGAGTTGACGCCGAGTTTAGCGAGATTGATCATGCAGAAAGGGAAGAGTTTAGCGGTGCCGGCGAAGTGGTTCGCGATTGGGCAGTGTTGGAGATACGAGAGGATGACTCGAGGGAGGAGAAGAGAGCATTACCAGTGGAACATGGACATCGTCGGCGTGGAAGGCGTGGAGGCGGAGGTGGAACTGTTGAGCGCGATTTGCCATTTCTTTGCGAGCGTGGGGATTACGAGCGAAGACGTCGGTATCAAGGTGAACTCGAGGAAAGTGTTAGCGAGAGTAATGGAAAAAGCGGGCGTGCCGGAGGAGATATTCGCGAACGTGTGCGTCGTCGTGGACAAAATTGAAAAATTACCGAGAGAGAAAATCATCGAAGAGTTGAGAGAGGTTGGGTTGAACGAAGAGGCGACGCAATCCGTTTTGACGTGCATGGAAACAAATTCGTTGGAAGGATTGAAAAGTTTATTAGGCGAAGAAGACGAGTGCGCGAAAGAGATGGAGAAGTTGTTCGTATTAGCGAGAGCGTATGGGATTGAAGATTGGTTAGTCTTTGACGCGTCCGTGGTGAGAGGATTGGCGTATTATACCGGGGTTGTTTTCGAAGGTTTCGATCGACGAGGCGAGCTGAGGGCGATTTGTGGCGGTGGGAGGTACGACGGGTTGATTAGCACGTTAGGCGGTGAATACACTCCTATGGTTGGTTTTGGCTTTGGCGACGCGGTGATTGTGGAATTGTTGAAAGATCGAGGCTTGATGCCGGAGGAGGCGTTGAAAACGATGAATGTGGACGACGTGGTGTTTTCCATGGACGAAAGTTGCCGAGAAACGGCAATGCGAGCGGCGAGTGTTTTGAGGAAAAACGGGAGAAGAGTAGACGTGGTTTTAGAGGATGGGAAAAAGTCCAAGTGGACGTTTAAACACGCCGAACGCGTCGGCGCGAAGCGGTTGTTGACCATTGGGAAGAAAGAACAGGAAGAGGGGATTGTCAAGGTGAAGAATTTGGAAACCAGGGAGGAAGTGGACGTTAGCTTAGATAAACTCGCATAAATTATACCTACCTGGTACGTACCTAGTATATGTATATATGATGTGCTATCTATATGTGCTCTATCTCTACTCGCCGCTTCTACATTACTCCTAATTTATCTCAACTCTCTCTCTCTCTCTAAACACAAAATTACCATAATCCGCACGGAAACCACGCGTCGTGAAAATGCTTCGTTCGATTCTCGCACGGCGCCATCGTTATTGCCGGTGATTTCGCGCCATCTTGCCTGGTCAAAATTTCTTTCCACCACGGCGATAGTATTCGCGCAACATCGAACGTCCCGTACTCTCCCCTCCCGCATCGCACGCGAAGCGGTAACGTCTTTACCCTCGTCGAGTATTCTCCGTACGTCTTCGCGCACCCGAGAATGACGCTCCAAGCTTTCTCGAAAGTATATATGTGGTATTCGCTCCGTTCATTCATGAGGAAATCGAATAAGTGCGCGTACTCCGTTTTGGGCAGAGACCGAATCCGTTCCGAGGAAGCCGCAAACATCGAGTGCGAGCATCCTAAAAAGTTCTTGCACGTGTCTTTTTCGCAGGCGTATCGCTCGTACATCGAACACAACAACTTCTCCGAGTCTGTAATGTCCAAGAAATTCTCGCTTCGAGTCGGAAAATCGATCGATTGATCCATCAAACACGCGAACGAAAAGTCCTGCAAATGTGTTTGCTCTTCGCTTTCCAACATGTGTACCCACGCGGGCTCTAAATTCGATTGTCCTTTATTCCTGTACACGCCTTTTAAGAACATCAAATTCGGTTCGAGCTTCTCGTCGTCGTAGTTCGCCAAAATGTGACCGATCCACTCGACGTGCATTTTCGCCTCCGGCCTCCTCGTTATTTTCGAATGAATCACCGTCACGCACGTATCCACCTTCTCCTCCACGTCTTCGTCGAACGCTACGTGTTGCGCGCATTTCACGTACGCGTACACGTTCGTCTTTTCACAATCGATCTCTCGCAACAACGTGCTGATGTTTTCCAAGCACACCACGATAACGATACCCAACTGTTTGTTTCTTCTTCTTTCACTTCTTCCTCCTCTGTTCGCGGCGCTGTTCTCATCATTACGAGTCCTCTCGATGTCAGTACTCCCGCTCGTACTCCTCCGCGTACTCTCGTCTTCACTTTCACTCGTAATCCATTTCCTTTCCGCGCACGTCTTTGCCGGCATGCGCTTACTCGTTTTCACTTTCCAACTCGACGACCCTTCGGCGAACGCGTTTTCAAAGTTCGCGTAGGCTCTCGCTCTTCTCGTCAACGTTTTGTTCTCTTCTCCTCTTCCGTTGTTCTTCAAAACGTACTTCCGGTCTGTTTCTAAATCGTTCTCGTTTCGAGCTCGCGCCCACTTTGGTGGAATCATCGTCCTCGTTTTCTCTTCGTCGTCGTTTACTCTCGTTCGCAGTATTCGTCTTCTTCGTTTTTGTTGCCGTTCTTCTTCTTCTTCGACTGCGTACACACCACCAACACCACCGTCAAAGTCAAAGGCATCGTCCGAAGCGCAAGACGAAGAAGAACAAAAGAAGGAGGAGGAGGAAAAGAAGGCGACGCAGACGCAAAAGAACAGAATAAACAGACGACGACGTTTACGAACCGACGGAATCATTGCTGTTGTTGTTACTGCTCTTGTTAATGAAGTGGTATTAGCGCAGACATTGCGTAAAAGTCATCATCTCTCGGTCATCATCATCACATCATCCGTCACTTAAAATGCCGACATGTACAACTCCGTTGAGGGATGACTTGTGCGCGTTTTGTCGCCATCCTTCTCTGAACGAGTCGAACGACAACGACGACAAAAAGAAGAAGGAACGAATAAAGAACGACTTTAATACCGTCTGTCCGGCGTGTTTGAACTGCTTCTCGTTCTTCTCTTGTCGTTCCTCAGCGCCGTCAAAAACAGCATCGGAAGAAGAAGAAGAAGAAGACAACAACAACAAAGAAGAAGAAGAAGAAGACAAAGACAAAGCGGTGGTAGTCAGCGACGCGCGCGAACTCGCGAAACACCTCGCGTGCAAATCTAAAAAGAATACTACTAAACGCAGAAAAAGAGTCGTTCAAAACGGAGAACGCGTGTGCGTCGACTTTGCGTTTCCTCCCTCCGTGGCGTTTCGACAGGCTCTCGCGAAAGAGATTTTACTGAGAGAAGGCAAAGAAGGCAAAGAAGGAGAAGATGTCATCGATTCAGACGAGGAGAAGGAGAGCGTCAATATGGCGAGAATACAACAACAACAACGACAACAACAAATGCGCGTACTCGAGGGCGACTTTGACGCGATGGCGCGAGAGGCGCGAGAGGCGGCGATGTTGATGGTGCGAGCGCACAGCGGGTGCGAGCGAGTCGAACACGTGAGGGATAAAGCGAAAGCGACGGTGATGGTGTACGTCGAGTACGAAGGCGTACCGTCGGCGGCGAGTTTTGCTACCGATAAGAAGAGCGACTTTAACAACGAGGACGGTGAAAGAGATGATGGGACGATTCAGACGACGAATGTCTCTCTGGAAGATGATTTCAAAGCGATGCGACATTTCAACGTGAAACGACCAAACGATCGACAGAAAAACTGGAAAAAACGGAAACGACGGGAAGGGAGAAAACCGGAGTGGGAACTCGTCCTGTCGCAACCGGAACCAAAATACTTGGCAGCGTTTGAGGACAGTCGGTTGGAGTATTCGAGAGTACGTAAAGAGACGTCGACGGATGGTTTTTTGCGAGCGATTAAAAACGCGACGACGGAGACGTTGATGAGCGCGTTGTACAATAACACGTATAAAGCGGTACGTATGAAACAAGATGAGGAAAAGAAAGAAAATCCAATCGCCGCGCGCGTTCGCGTTTGGGCCTCACCCGTCTACGTTGCCGGAAGATACGCGAAATTCGCGAGAGACGTGCCTCAGTCGCCGTGGTCCAATTGTCCAGTCAAATGGGCGCGAGCGACGGAAAGCGTTCAAGACGCGTTGGAGGATGCCATCGTAAAATCCGCACACGCGGACGGGGCAAAGTTCAACTCCTCCGGGAGAGAAGATTTGGACGTTCGCATGCTCGGCGATGGCAGACCGTTTGTCCTCGAAGTGCACAATCCGAAAGCGAGCGTCTCCGAACTTCGAGAAAATCTCGTGCGCGCTGAAACGCTCATGAACCAATCGAGTTTCCTGAAAACTGACGTCAAAGCTTTCAATTTACGCGTCGTTCCAAAAGAAACCTACAAAAACGTTGGTTTACGATTAGACTCGAACGAAAAAGAAAAGAGTTACTCGTGCGTGTGCATTTGCGATCCGCCGGTGCCAATGGATTCGACGATTTGCGACGTCGTGAGCGCCATGAAAGACGTAGAGTTGAAACAACAAACTCCCATTCGCGTATCGCACAGACGATCGGATCTCGTCCGTCCAAGAACGTTGCGTGAAATTAAAGTCACCGTAGTCCCTGGAACGAGGGGTCGTTGCGTGTATGTCGATCTTCGCGCGGAAGCTGGGACGTACATCAAAGAGTTTTGCCACGGCGATAAAGGCCGAACCAACCCGAGTTTAGGCGATTTACTCGGGAACGGGACCAAGTGCGATATCATTCAATTAGACGTGACGAAAGTCGACGCCGTTGGGTTTGATGATTAGAATTTCAAGCGTAGTAGTAGTAGTGATAAATAGAGTTCTAAAATAAACATAGTAGCCGCTAAAAATAGTAGTACTTCTTTTTACTGAAGAATGGCGTCGAGCGCCTCGGTACCAACCGGGAACGCGCCGGCTTTAATAATCGCCGCCCAAACCTGTCCAGCTACGCCTTCATCTACCACAAAGTTCATTGCCGACTCTTCCCCGCACTTACCGACAAATTCGTTCGTTTTACAACACACCACCGGCCTATTCTCGAACCCAAACACCGCGTGCGCATTTTCGTACTCCTTTCCGGCTTCCAAGACCATCGCTAACCCAGTCGGTTTCAAAACCTCCAAGGTTTTCGGCCCACACGCGGTGAGCAACACGCATCGACTCGCTAAATTCATAACCTCGCTCATCTTACACTCTTTCGCGATGGTTTCTACCCTATTTTCTTTCACGTCCTCCCTCGATGCAATCACTAAAAACGCGCCGGATTCTTGCGCGTAGATATCGAGTTTCCCGTTCACCCGCTTCCCCGTGCCCGGTTGGATGCTTCCAATCTCCTCCATCGAGAGTTTTTCAGACGACAACGACAGAGTTTCTAAAAATTTCACCATATCTCCCTCGGCGCCAGATGCGACTCGAAATATCCCCCACTCCGATCGATCGATAATCGCGCACTCGTTTCGTAAAATTTTAACTTCCTCTTCGATTTCCTCTCCGTATCGTAAAACGAACCCATTTTCGTCAACAACTGCGCCTAAATCTTCTTGCAAAGACTCCAAGTCTAAGTCTACTTTCGGCGGTTCTAACTGAGCGGCGAACGATAACAGCGGGTCATCTTCGTTGTTTACGCTTCTCCTTTCTGAGTTTCTTCTTCTTCTTCTTGTCGTCGTCGTTGTTGAGAAAACCTTCTCCGCTTTTGTTGCTTTTGCTTTTGCCGCTCGCGATGATGATGATGAAAAGGGAGCAGGAAAAATGTTGTTCATGGTGAGTCTGTGTCTTCGTTTTCGAAGAAATGATGCGTTGCAGTTCGAAGGAATGCAACAACCTAAACAGCGTTTTGGGAGTGCGTTCGTCGTCATCATCGTGTTATGCGTAACACGTATTATTAGGGGAGTATTTGTGTTGCATTTCGTTCCTCATTTCTCCACAAATGAGTACTTAAAAAGTGTAGAGATATACGATCTTTCTCTCACTCTTTTACTCTCTCTGACGCTTTGAAAACGTTGTTGAAATTGTTGTTGTTTTGAGTGGCGAAATCGTTTTTGTGCCTTTCGTCTCGATATCAGAGAGAGAGAGAGATGAGCAACAGCGAGAAAGAATCAATCCGGCATCGACTTGGGAAAGGGAAAAAATTGACCAACGAGATACCAACAAAAGTTGAAGATGATGACGACGATAAAAAGGAAGAACAAGAACAGGGCAATCCAATCGAACACGCGATTGCATCGGTGGTGGAGTACGTCGGGTATTTCTTCGCGAAGTTGAGCAAGTTTCTTTCCTCCAAATTCACCGATGTGAACGAGGAAAACGATGGAAAATTAGAGACGAAACTGAGCGAAAGCGGTTTGGAAACGATGGTATACATTCGATCTCGATTGGACGTGAAGTACGACGAGACGCAAAGAGAACACGTGGACATGTTGAAGATATTATGGAGGAGTTGTTTTGATGAAGATGGGGTTGAGTTTCCTCTTGCATCAAAGTCTTCTTCTTCTTCTTTAGCCGCGTCCGAACGACAACAACAACCGCGTTTGGGACACGCGAGCGAAAAGTGGAAAGACATGGGATGGCAAGGCACGCACCCTTCGACGGATTTACGAGGGTGCGGCGTTTTCGCTCTAGAAAATTTAGTCTACTTCTCGCAAACGAGGAAAGATCTGTTCAAAGTTCTCGTGGAGAAGAAAAACGGGAAACGAAGCGATTGGGAGTACCCGTTCGCGGCGGCGGGCGTGAACGTGACGCACGAGTTGACGAAACTCTTAGACGTGGATGGAATCATCAGAAACGGATCGGTGGATGAAACGTTGAGAGTAGATAAGTGCGTCGTCGGCTTTCTTGAGTTGGTTCGAAGAAGACGCACCACGAGTAGTAGTAATAATAATAATGATAACGATAGTAGCATTAATGGCGGAAGTAGTTTTCGTCGGAAAGAAGCTTTCGTCGCCGCTTTCCACGAGCTGTACTGCGACGCGTTTGAAATCTTAGACCGAGAGTGGTTGCTCGCCGAAGCGACGTACATGGAGTTCCCGAAAGTGCTCGAGAGAACGATTCGCGTTAAAACGAGAGAAAAGTTGGAACGATTCGCCGAAGAAGCGCGGGGCCTACATAATGAATGATACAAGTTTTAAGAGAGAGAACGCATATAATAGAATACTTCAGCGGCTACGAGATTACATACGCATACGTCGTGCGAGTTGAGTCGCTTCGTCATCACCCTTCTTCTCGTTTCGTCGTCGGCGGTTGCCAGTTCTCGTGTGCTAAATTCCCTTCTAATCTAAACCCGGTAAACTTAGGGCAACTGCATTCCCCTCCTAATCCGCACGAACACGTCTTCGCCCCTATTGCCGGTTCGCCTTCGTTTTTAAACTCGCACACCATCACGACCACGTCCTCGTCGCCTTCGTTGATGTCCGCGTGTAACTCGTTCGCAGGGTCTGGAGGTAAGTAATACGCTTTCCCGGTCTCGAATATCAAATCTGTTTTCGTCCCGTTTTCTTCCGTTTTCTTTAACGTGCCGCCTTGTAAGGCGACGACGACGCGAAACCGGTCGTGTCGATGCATCTTTAGCGGCATGTTTGGTCGGACGGTTGTTTTCCAGCACACCGATTTGTCGTTTTCGAACTGGAACTCTCGCGACATTATTATATAGGTAAAGGAGATGAGAAAATTCTAACGGTTTTTAGGCTGCTCTTTTTCCCTTGAAGTCGTCAAAATTAAACATTTCATCTCATCACTTTTTACGCGCGAGTTTACGTGCTCTTTTAAAAGAAGAAGCGCGTGAAGTCTCTCTCTCTCTCTCTCTCTCTCTCTCCGATTTCAACGATTTGATACGACGATGGGGATGTTTTTGCACGAAGTTTTGGTGCACTACGAGAATGAAAGCGAAGAAGTTTGTTCGAGAGATTTTCATAATCACAATCATCATCTTGGAGGAGGAGAAGCATCATCATCATCATCATCGTCGTCGTCAGAAAATCGTTGCGTGCCTTCGTTCGATGAGCGGTTATCGATCGCATCGTCGTCTTTTTCTGGTTTTAACGAAGAGGAGCTTGAATCGTCGATGGTTTTGGTGACGGATTACGCGCAAATATTTGTATTCAGAGGGCAAGATTTGGAACGGCCGTTAGTGTCTTTGCGTTTGAACGACGAGGACGATTCAGACGTAAACGACCACGACGAAGCAAAAATTGGAGGAGGAGGAAAGAAGATGAAGTCGAAGAAGAGAGAAGATTTGTTCGTTGCGTTCGCGAAATGGTCAAAATGTACTCCTACTCGTCATAATAATAATACGGACGGCGGCGAAGGCTATGGTCAATTTTTCACCTCGCAGGTTGGAGCGAATCGAATGTTTGTACACACGAGAGTCGGGAGGAGAGTGGTAAAAGTCGATTTGAGAGAAGAGATGAAGGCGAACGAACGATTCGTGGGCGGGTTTGTACTCCCGACTGTGACGACGACGAAGACGTCGGGAGACAAAAGAAATTCGTTTACGTTGTGCGCCATCGTGGAGCGTTCGTTTTACTCCTCGAGCGGATGGATGAACGTTCTCTCTTTTGGAAATAGCACGAAGAAGAAAGGGAGGAGGAGAAAGCATTGTCAGTTGGAGGTGCGATCGATTGAGTTTAACGACGAAGAAGACGTGGTCGTGCGTAGTGCGCATCATCAAATGAAGAAGACCACGCTAAAAAATGTGGAAGGCATGGTTTTCGTGAAAGGTTTCGAAGTGGACGAGAAGACAGGAACGGTCGCTGTCGTCGGCGCCGCGTCTGAAGAGGACGAAGGAAAGGAAACGACGATGTGCGTGACGATGTATAGTTTTCGGAGCACATCAGAAAACATCGGAGAGTTTCCAGTCGTTGCGTCGGGTAAAGGTTCCTCTTCCTCTCCGTTTTCTTCAGCTGTTGAAAGTAATAGTAAGAGAATAGTATCCTCGTCCAGATGTGACGTGAGCGTAGAATCGGACGCATCAACCGCGACGACACGAATAGGTATTCGCGACGGGAATACGAGAAGCGCGTCGGTGTGGGAAACAGGTTTTACCGGTGAAGATGAGTTCATCGATGACAATCAGTATCGACCTATTACGCGAGTAGATGACGAGGCAGATAAAACGTTCAATGGGAACAAACCAACCTCTTCCGCGACCCTTCTTTCCAATAATTGTTCGGCGTTTGCAGACGATGAGTCCGGCGAGACGACTTTGCGCGACAACACAAACGGCACGACTTTATTTCAAGGAACATTCGCGTACGTTTCAGGGATGTGCGAAATCACTAGCAGCAGCAGCAGTAGTAGTAGTAGTAGTGGCAATAGTAGTAAAAGAGAATTGAAGCGAATTTGCGTGCTAGAATCGTTTCCGGAAAACGATCAATCGTGGCGATTGCTTACCATCGATGAAAGAACGCCGGAAGAAATGTTTACGAAATATCTCGATACGAAATGCTGGGACGAAGCGCTCGAACTGGCGAATGTATACGGGTTGGACACGAATGCTTTATATAAGAAAAAATGGTTTGCTCTTGTCGATGATTTGTGCAAGCACAATGTTAGTAACAATAGCAAAAGCGTGGGGATCTCCGCATCTGCGATTATTGAAACTTTGTCGTCCATATCGGATCGAAAGTGGGTGGTCGCGGAGTGCTTGTTGCGCGTCGCGCCGACGTACGAGACGCAAAAGTTGTTGCTTTCTCAAGTCGTCGCTGAAACCGATCGATTTAGTAATACTAGCAATATTGGTACCGATGATGAAGAAACAAAGTGGTGGCTGCGAGCGCGCTTAGCGGCTCTTGGTGCGTTAGATCGTCTCGAAACGCTTCGCGCAATGCATCTAGGTTATTTTTCGTCCTCGGCGTACGAAAGTTTTCGATTTGTGGAATACCTAGACGCGGCGAAAGCGGTCGCACGAGCCGGAAACGCGCGAGGATTAGAAGTATTACTTCAAAGACACAACGATTGCTTTCGTGAGCGTGATTTGTTAAACATAGCCGGAGAGATTCCAGAGTGTGCTCGCGTCTCGGAATACAAAAAAGTCTTGCTTGAGATTCTCGACCGTGGAGATACTTCTTCAGGTGGACAACAAAATCAACTTCGCACTCCCGATTGGTGCGAAACATCTGAGATATTAAGCTCAATCGTTTCCGAGGAATACGGAATGACGTTAATTGTTGAACAAGACGACCGTTTTGCAAAAGTGATCGGGTTACAGTCGACGGTGCACCGAGAGACCGACACGGAGGAGGAGAATCAAACGACGAACATTGGACAATGGGTCATCGAACGTGCATTTCAGATTGACGAACGATCTGGATCCATATCAAACGCACGCGACTTCTTATTTTGCGTTGCATCGTCTTCGAGCAGCTGCTTTGAAGATGCGAGCGTCGAAAATGCGCTGCAAAGCGCGTTGGCGCTTTGCGCGATGGTGCTCCTTGAAGAGGCGGACGATGATATCGACGCGCTTTTACAAATGCGTGCCCACTCGGTATCTTTGAGAGATTTCCATGGAAAAGCTCCGGGTGATAAACTTTCGTTATTGTTGAACGAAGAAGATACCACGATAGATAACGTTTGGTCAATGCTTGACATCGCGACTCGGTATCTTTACGTCGTTGATGATGATGAAGGCACGCCGATGATGCAGACGTTGTTACAAAAATGGTTGGTATCAATCGCGTTCGATAAACCTTCGCAATTGACCTATCTCTCTCGCGCTTTGCAGTGGTTTACGAAAGATGGTAATAAACATGCGAAAGCATATCTCGGTGGTTTAAATGGTATCGAACGCGTCGTCACGGAGATCACGCACTCGTTCTCGCGCGTCGATAAACGTTCCATAGAAAAACTCAAGTCGATATTATCGGATCTCGTTTTGAATGATAACGATTACGACAACGACGACATCAGTAACGCAAATGAAGAAGATCTAGTTGTTAAACGTTTGCTCTCTTTTATCGATGCCGCAGAAGTTATCCTTTATCGCAAAGAGATGCTCGAAATATCGTTGCGTGAACTATCGGAATCTTCGGCGAATGAGACGTTTGCTCGAGAACTTTTGGTTGATATTTTAAAGGAGGAACACATCCGCAAACTCAATGATTCTGGATGGCTCAGCTTGTTCAAAGACCTTCAAACGATTCTCCTCGGTGCGTTCCCGAAAGTCGACTACAGGGAAGATTCCGGAATTCTACTCTTTGCTTTAGAGAGGCTCGTTCGAAGTCAGTTGCGCAATCACGCGTGGTCGGCGGCAAAGAAACACATTCATCGTTCCGAAAATCATTCGATTCCGATTTTACCGACCAAAGAATATGCTTTGCCGCTCTTGCTTGAAGTCGCAAAAGATTTAACGCGCGCTTCATTATCCATCAACGACCAGACAATTGTAAATGCTGACACCGTCTTGCGATTGATTCCACTCGACGAGGAGACTGGATCGCATTATGCAGAAGTACTCGAAGAGTTGTATTTGATCGACACTCTTAGAAAACTCGGCACTTTCAATGTTTTCATCGCTCCACTCGAGTTTGAAAATGCGAAGGAAAATCGAGAGAGTATCTTATCTTCGTGTCTCACTGGGAACGCGAAAAGGAACTATTTGCGCCTGGACGAACTGATAGAGGTTGGAAACTGTCTCGGTATACATGCACTTCGAGTCGAGTTAATGTGTGCCGAATACGCATTCTCCGCTCAAAGAGATATGCAAGCATCCGCTCGAATGTCTTTACGCCTCATTGCGAATGAGTATAGCGAGTGTTGGCGAATCTGCGCGGCGCTCGGAAGCAGTAGTGATCAGCTAACGGTGAAGACGCGATTGACTTTGTTATCTTTCGCGGTATCGCACTGTGCCACCTCCCAAGTGCCCGGACTTTTGGACGAGTGGCAAAGAGCGCAGGTAGAGGAGCAGCAATCGTTATCTCCCACTCCGAATACTTTGTATGATCTCGGCTTGAAAGGCACGGAAGCATCGGATGAAATGTTGGTATCGTTTTTACGGAAAGAGGAACCGTCCATGCTCAAGAAAATTGACGAGCTTGGTAAGCTTTCGTCAAAGAATAGATCACAAGAGTCCGATCAGCAGCAGTTCCCGAAACTTCCACAGCTCGCGTGCGCAAAGTCGTTCGCCTACCTCGCGATGATTGAGGATCCGAATATTGCCGGAGACGCGGTGGATGCACTCGCTGCGAAAGCTTCGAGCGGACGCGCGCTTCGTATTTTGTTGTCTCTTGGATTCTATTCGAGAGCTGCGAGAGCGTTAGATGATGGTAGCGGTGACGATACGTCAGTTCGTAACGGCGCGTCATCTTTTGCCTCGGCGAGTATGAGTGATTTAACGAACGCGTTGCAACACAGCGGAACCGTCGACGCGAAGTTGGCTGGTAAGTATCGCAGTCGAGTTCACGCGATGACGGATGCAGAGACGTTGGCGTTTTTACTCGGACAAGAAAATTTCGATGCGAACACTTTCGTTGCAGCCGATAATTCAAAAGACGAGTACGGGTACCGCGCCAAAGCGATTCTCGAGTTAGCCAGTAGTGGCGTTTCGGATGCGGATTTATCGCGTCTGCCGAAATCAACATCAGACGATGAGGAAGTATCGAGTGTATCATCGGCACCGCCTCAAACCGTTTTAAAACTTTGCATGCGACTTGCGGATACGTATGGCGTCGATCCGCGAGACGTGTACATTTCCCGAACGGAGACGTTCTTCGAATCGAATTTCGAAAACGACGAAACGTTGCTGAATGCGTACGCGGAAGCTTTAAAAACGAGAACGGAGGAGCAAAAATCCTCCTCTTTTACTGATGTTTTGACGCGCATCGCTTGGCCCGTGGTTTCAAGCGCGCGACGTGTCGATGTGCTGCGATCTTATCTCAAGATTGCATCTTACGACGACGCTTTAGTGCGTCTCGATATGTTCGAAGAACTCGTCCCTTCGCTCGATGCATTTCAAATCTTTCAATCGGATGGCGCGATACACGGGAAATCCTCTGCGATTGAAATCTCGAGATTGTTCGCAAACGAGGTCGCTTCGAAAGCGCACCCCGACTTTCCGAAGGCACTAGCATCTGCTCTCGCGAAAGCGTTTGCAAATTCATCGATTTCTTCCGAAAGTATCTTTGCTTCGGCCGTGACGACTGTTTTGAGAGAGGCGGCGACGACGGCGACGAAAAAGAAACGGTCGACGCCGGAATCGAGATGGGAAAGCGCGTGTTCAGCGCTTTCATTTTTGGATACAGATTTCTTGAAGTCCTTATTGTTGACGGACGGAAGCGAGAATTCTTTTCTCACAGAAGCTTCTCGCGCGTTGAAGATTACGGTATATTCGGACATTCTATACGAACTCGAAAATTCTACTTCATCTTCTGCCGACGTTGCCATGAAATCGTTTATAGAAGAGGCAAATCGCTCTTTGAAAAATCTCGAGTTTGTGCATCAAGTGGAAAATGCGTTGCCGCGATTACATCCGGATAAACTCGACGCCCTCGAGGCGAATGTGGACGTATGCGCAGATACAAGCGTAGCGGCATTGGTAGACGTCGTGTCTTCGTGGATGGTTTTGAACAACGGCGAACCTTTCGTCTCGGCTCTCGTCGTCGCCGAGATTTACGCTTCTACTACGAAAAGGGATGAAGATTACAAGTCTCTGAGCTCTACGATGTGCTCGAACGCGCTTGAAATCGCGCTGGATGAAAATCCATTCGACGCAAACAAGCTCGAAAACATGATCATAAAGTCTCTCGGCACGAACGAAGGGTGTAACGACGAGGAGAACGCGTCTGCATTGAACACCGTACGCAGAGAGTCAATCGCTCGACTGGAAAGATTTGTCGGAGAAGCTGTGAATGAAAACGATCGCACGTTTGTCGTCAATTTACTGAGCGGCAATGAAGTACCCTGGATATCGGACATTGCGTCTGAGATGCTGATGTTGATGAGTGTTGACGATACTACTACGGCCGCCGCGGATGCCGTCACAGCTCCGCCAGTTGTTGTCGATGAAGAACGAAATGAGCAAGAAGAAACTACAGTTAAAACATATACAAAGGAAGTAAACGCAGCTGCCCAAGCTCCTCCTCCTCCTCCTCTCCCTTTACCGCCACCACCTCCGCAGCAGTCCGCATCGGCGCTGGCGGCAACCGCGACGACACCATCCGTGTCTCGTTTGTTTATAATTCAAAGCGAAAGTTGTTTGAAAGCGCTGGCGCCGATGAAGAAAATTTCAGAATCTGATTTGGTCGATTTTACGAGTGCAAAAGCATTCATCGACGACACGCTCGAAACAGTAGTCGACGCTTCGAATGTGAATCAATTGAACGCCATCCGCGACGTTTTGTTCTTGTGGGAAGATATCGCGCCTTGGGCGAGATTGGATGAAAACGGAACCGGAGAAAATGTCGTCGTCGAAAGCGCCTTGTCGTCGATGTGGTTCAGTCTTATGAAGAAATCTGGCAATCTTTCCTTCGCGAAAGAGTGCATCGCGCTCGCTTCGACGATTAAATTAAAAAAGAAAAAGAAGCAACTGAGCGATGACTCAAAATTTGCGATTCTCTCCGAGTCAAGAGCGATAGAACTGATGAAGATGAAGTCTTCTGGAGATGACGATCCGCTCGCAGAGGCGACTAAGTACGCTTTACTACTTCCGTACGAATCTGTGAGGAAAGTATCGCTCAACATCTCTGTCGATTCTACTATCGACAGAGAGCTCGCGTTAGCGCTCATCAGCGTCAAATCCGCGTTTGGCGATGTTGTTGTAAACGCGTCAACGACGAAGGATGCGAAAATATTCCTCGTCGAGTTACTTCGTCGACTTCAAGAGTTCAATCCTGCGGCTTTATTTTACGCCGTCTCTGTACTCGCCAACGAGTTCAAACGGACGACAGTCGCCGCAGACGCTTTGTTTTCGTGCTTACGCGTTGCCGAGGCGTTTCGCAACCCAGACAGCGCCAAAATTGTTTTGAATACGTATTTGAGCCAATCAAATTTGAAAAAGTTTACTGCGAATGTGAAGAGCGACGATTTGAAAAACTTCACGTCCACGGAAGCGTGCGCGTTCCAACGCGTTTTGAAAGATTTAAGAAAAAGGCAACAACGATAGCGATACACACAGTGTTTATTCTAAGTTTTATAACTTTTCGCTCGCTCTAGATTACAACAATATTTCTACATTTTTTCTACGTTGCGTACGCATCTCTACTACGGGTACACATTTCCCCTCCCTTTCCCTCTGAATTATGTTTACAACAAAATAAAACAGTCGTTTTACACGTCTAAAATAGGAAACCCTCTGCCCATTCTCTCGAATTGGCTCATCTGTTCGTTTTCCATCCGTCTTCTCAACCGTTCGCTCAATTTCGCCTCTCGGATGCTCAAATTCATCACGCTTCCGTCCTGCGGATCTCGCTCCTCTCTCACTAAATAATGTCTATTTTCCCACGTCGTCGCCGCGAAATAGGTCGACCGAATCTTTCTCACGGCCATTTCCACCGCGAACGCAGATTTCTGTAAGATGAGCTCCGAGGATACGACTTCTTTTTTTCCACCGTTTTTGGTATTTTTGTTGGGAAGATATTGGTCGTGTAAGCCATACACGTCTTCCCCGTCGACGAATAAAACTTCTGATCCTGATCCCACCGCTCTCGGACTGGTTCCTAAACACACGACCGATCGAAACCTGTGCGCATTCTTCCCCATGCGCAATCTGTCTTGCACGGAGAGTTTCAACGTTTGCGACGCAGACTCCGTGTTGTTGTTCACGTTGTTCTCGTGGAGATAATCTTCCTTCTCTTCGTAATACGATCGCGTCGGTTCCGACACCGCTCGGACGATGCGTTGATTCATTCTTCTTCTTCTCGTTCGCACCGATGGTAAACCCGGCTTCTTCTCGAAACAACACCAACGAAAAGTCGTCGTCGTCGCAGTACGCGTCATCGTCATCGTCTCTGTTCTGAAAAAAACGCGCAAGAGTAAAGGAGAGAGACAGAGACAAAAGAGAATCGGATGAAATCAAACACCACGTGGCGTGTAAATGACGAGACGAGACGGAGAGATTTTCTGGGTTTTGTGGCACACGCCCCGCTCGACGCGTCGAATTTAATTGTTGTTTTTTTTTTCGTGGTGGAAAAACGCGAATCTCTCGTCTTGTCTTGTCTTTCTTTTTGGCGCATTTTTCGCATTTTTGAGGAAAGAAGGAGCGCGCGTATACGCATCGCAGGAGGTTGCTTTCGCGGGACAAACGCAGATGACGATGAAACAGTGCGAAAATGACTGCGATGAGACTTTGACGACTTTGACGACGGTGAATACTACGCGTAAAAAATAAAGATACATCACATTTTGGCTAAAACTTGCTCGACGTGCGCCGTGCTTTTGACTGAGGCCATCTTCTCCTCGTCCACTTTAGCGCCCATTTCTTTCCATTTCGCTTTGACCAAACCGTCTTTCCCGACTAAAAACGTTTGTCGGTCCGAAAACTTCCCGAAGATTGGTAAAGTTAACTCCGCGCCGTACGCTTTCGACACGGCGCCGTCGCCGTCCGACAATAACGAAAACGTCAAGCCTTTCTTATCGCAAAAGCCTTCGTGCGATTCGATCGAGTCCATCGAAACGCCTAAAACTCTCGCTTTCTTCGCTTTAAACTGCTCTTGCGCTTGGTTAAACCTCTCCGCTTCGATCGAACACCCGGTCGATCCGTCTTGGTTGTAAAAATACACCACCGCGTAGTCGTTTTCGGCTAAAATATCTGAGAGGGCGATTGTCCCTCCACCAGTGGCTGGAAGCGTAAACTCCGGCGCTTTATCCCCGACGTTGACATTTCCCAGAGATTCACTCGCGTACGCCTTATTAGTAGTGGTATTCAAAGCCACCACAGAGGTGGCGATGGTCATTATCATTTCGCGTCTGTTCGTCGTCGTCGTCGCAACTCTTCCATCGTCTTTCGTCGCCTTCACGACAAAACTCCGCGTCGTCGTCATCATCTTCTTTTGGGATGAATGCGACGACGTTTTGCGATCAAAAGACAGTAAAAAACGCGTCGCGCGCGAGTTCAATAAAGACGATGATTTCGGTACGCAAGGTGATGCGTTCATGTTGTTTGCTTTTATTACGTGTGAGTCGTATGCGCGCGATGAAAGTGACGACGCGAGTTTAGATACGTTTTTGGGGGAAAAGTCTCCAAAAGAAAAAACGACGCTTCTCTGCCTTTGAGATATCCTCCGCTCTCGAGCCTTCTCAACTTCGACGAGAACGACGACAGAAACAACAACAACGACAGAAACAACGACAGATAAGGGTGGTTTTCTTTATCGTACTTCGAGTCGAGAGCTTTCGCTGCCCGACGACGACCGCGAACGAGGAGAAAAGACGTTTCGTTTGAGAAGAAAAAAGATTAGTCGTTAACGGCAACAGGTGATGATGATGTCTCGTTACGTGTCGTCGTCAAAGGTGGTGGTCGCGCAGAAGAAGGAGCACTGCGACTGCAGAAGAGGAGGAGGACGTAAAACCTTCTCCTTGCATCATCATCATCATCAGCAGCAGCATCGATCGAGGATGAGAAACTTTACGAGGAAACGAACGACACTGAATGCTGCTGACGCTGCTGCTGGGAAGAAAGAAGAAAACGGCGTTGACGATGGCGATGATGATGAAACGTTTTCGTCGTCGTCAAAAGCACGGATACGCGAGATAGTTTCGGTTGTCGATACACAGAAGGGCCGACCGAAACAATCCGGTTTGTTAGATTCGGAAACGCAGAAAAATCTCACGAAAGGCGAGGACGACGCGTTTTGCGAGAAGAAGGAAGTGACGAGATTCGAGACGTTTTTAATCACCACCACCACCGCTACCACCACCATTAATTCGCCCGAGGAGGAATACGATGATCTTCGAGAGACAAAAGAGGAGGAGAGAAGAGAGAGCAACTCATTTTACGCGTCGTTGGAAGCGGACCAGACAGCGTTTTTGGATTCGTATTCGCCGCCTACGGCGTTCGACGAGATGATATTGCAAAATAAGAGCATGGAGAGCAAAGGAACGTTGACGGGCGTGGTCGCGCTGATAACCGGGTCGACGGTTGGAGCAGGGATTTTGGCGTTACCGAGTGTCTGCGCGGAAACGGGCGTGGTGCCTTCCATTTTAGGCATCGTTGGTACGTGGACGTTGCTCTTGCTCTCCGCGTTGTTGTTGGCGGAGATTAACGTGAGCGTGATGAGGGAAAGAGACGAGGTGCGGTTCGAGCACGGGCGAGGCCATTCGCCCGTAGTGATTTCGTTGCCGGACATGGCGATGACGACGTTGGGTAAAACCGGGTCTTACGTCATGTCTGCTACGTATTTGTTCGCCTCGACGACTTTGTTGGTCGCGTATATCGCCAAAGCCGGCGAGATTATAGAAACGATCGATCCGGCGCTGACGCTCGAGGCGAGCACGATTGGTTTTACCGTCGGTCTAGGGGCAGTGATGGCGTTTGGATCCGTGAACGTAATCGATAACATCAACAGGGTGTTAACGATCGTCTTGATGGGTTTGTTTTTCGGCATATTATACGAAGGCGCGATCGTTGCCGATTTCAAAAACTACGATCTCATCAACGACGCGAGCAAATTACCGGAAGCAATACCCATCATGTTTTTATCGTTAATTTACCACGATTTAGTGCCAGTTATTTGTGCATACATGAATGGTGATTTGAAAGAGATCCGTAAAGCGATCGTTGTTGGTAGCTGTGTTCCACTGTTTATGTTTATCGCTTACCTCATCGTCGCGTTGTCCATCAACAACACCTCAGTCGCGAGCGGGTTAGGCTTTGAAGACCCGTTGGACTTACTGTTAAAATCAGACGTCGGATGGATTGTCGGAGGTTTTAGCTTTTGTGCAATTAGTACGAGTTTCATAGGCACTTGTCTAGGCGTCACGAGTACGATAGAGCCGAAAATCAAGGAAACCTTCGCGGAGAAAGGTTTAACGGCGAAAGGCGCCAAAAAGGTTTCGTATTTCGCGACGTTGATCTTACCGTTGATTATCGCGTTATCCGCTTCGGATATCTTCTTACCGGCGACAAAGTTCGCCGGATCGTACGGCGCACCAGTTTTGTACGGGTTGTTACCCTCGGTGATGTGTTTCATTTGGTTCACCAGCGAAGAACGGAATTCGTTTCACAACGTCGGCATGGAGTACGGTACAAAGATCCCCATCAAAGCGCTCGTGTTTTTAGCCTCGTTTGCGATTATGGCCGATAGATTCTTGCAAGATACCGGGTTGTTGTCGTTCAGTTCAGTTAGTAGTTAGTAATTAGTTTTGTATTCTATGCATTTGTACTTGCCGCACTGCCGCGGTCGCGCGCTAATTTTTCGCAATCTTATTCAATACCTAAAGCTCTCTTTTCTTCAATCGCTGTCGCTGTCGTCGCTCTCCTCGAATCTCGACATTTTCTTCTTCTTCTTCTTCCTCTTCTTCTCGTCGTCGTCGTATGCATCGTCGTCGTCCCCGACGTCCCCTTTGTTTGCCCCGTCCCCTTTCCTCTTCTCCGAAGAAGTCGCAAACTTCACCGCATCCAACACGCTCGATTTCACCTCATTCATCTCCTTCGCCATCCTCTGCGCCGTCTCCTCTGCGGTTTCCGATTTCATCAGTAAAACTTTCTTTTCTTTCTCCGCTCTCAACTTTGCCGCGATCAAATCGGCACCGATATCCTCCGCTACCCCGTGCGTCTCCAAAGTCAACGTAATTCTATTCTCCTCTTTCCTCTCCAGTTCAATCTCGCTCACCTGCTTCAAAAACTCAATAGCGTTCGCGCACTGTCCAATCAACTCGTGTTTGTTCATCAACCGTCGATTGACATCTTCCTCGGAGAAGTACACTCTTGTCTCCTTCGTCTCGTAATCGTACGAGCACTCCGCGATACCCGCGGTTCGAACGACCCCACCGTTTTCCATCTGCACTTTCTCTTCTTCTTTGTCTTCTTTGTCTTCTTTGTTCATCGTAAACGTCTTCGCGTTTGCGTTCCACTCGCCTTTCCATCGCAAGCTTTCCTGCGTTTCGAAATCAAATCGTTTCACCATATCACGAATAGCGAACGCGCTTCTTTGCGTCAGCTGGAAGTCACCCAGGCGTTCTTTCTTGTTCACTTTGACCAGTAAATCAATCGTATTTGTGTTGTTATTACTATTAAACGTCCCGAAACAAATCTTATTCTCGCACTTCGTCTCGTATTCCTTCTCCGGGTCGGACGTTTCCGTCACGAGTTCCAACTTGCCCGTTTTTCTATTCTCTCGATAGCCACAGGATAAATCTTTAGGGACGAACGAGTTGGAGTTTTTCATCACGTCCGAGATGTACTCCGAGTTTACAGAACTGCCTCGGCGTTGGCCGATGGCGTGCTCGGTGAACTTTGTCATTTTGGTTCTGCGGTTCTTTCGTTGAGTCTTTTGACGATTCTTTTGACGAATCTTCTTCTTTGCGAACGCAGCGGCGAGATGCCGTTAATGGGAAAATGAAGAAAAGTTGAATGAGAAAACACGACTGTTGATCAGAGCGCGTATTGTTAAACTACTTCTATTATTACAGCTTATTACTATAGACTACATGTTATTATACTAAATCATCACATTCTATTATCGCTCGTTTTCTGCGCTTCGCTCCGAAGAAGAACGTTTGGTTCTGAGTTTCAAAACGATCCATTTCGTGACCACGTGCGACAACAACCCCAACGGTCCGGTGACGAGACAAAGCGCCAACGTGTGCGCGACGGGCAAATCGAACTTTAAACTTTGCAACGTCGCGTGCCTCGCGACGAAGAGATTGACGAGCATAAAGTGCGCCCAAGCGGACGCCGACGCGGCTTTTTCCGAGAGCAGTTCGCTGATACCGCTGAGTTTCGGTATAAATTGCACTTCTCCGGTTCTCAGTCCTTCCTCTAAACTCCCCGGCATCATCAATGCGAGCGTATTATCGCTCCAGGACCGAATCAAAAGCACGCCGTAAAATACCGCCAAAGGTACCAACGTCGAGTAATTCCGGATATTCGCTATGGCTTTCTCGTCGCCTCGTTTCGCCCGAACGCAAATCGAGAAGCAAAATAACGCGTACAACGTGGACAACAACCACGCGAGTTCGTTCACGCCGAGATTGAACAACGACGTTTGGGCCATGTTGATGTTGTTGTTATTGTTCGCGAGACCCATCGCGGCGGCATTCAAAGAAGCTACGGCGTTGTGTTTGTTCGAGGCAACACCTGCCCTTTTGTTTTTCAAAAATCTCGTTTTGCGGCTATTCCTTCTTCCTTTATCTCCTCCAAAAATACCAAAGCTCGTCGTCATTGAAGAACAGCACTTTTGATGACGATGCGCTTCTGCAGATGATGACGTAAACGACGACGACGACACGCACACACAACCCGAAAGACACCGATGATGATGATGATGATGATGATGATGATGATGATGATGCGTTTTTTTTCCAATCAGTCGTATCTTCTTCGCGAACGTTGTTCCTCTTCCTCCTCCCCCAAAACCATTACTCTCGTTCTTTTTGAAAAAAGAAGTGCTCTCCTCTTTCCCGCTGCTGCTGCTAATCAAAGGGACCCGCGCAGAAAAAAAAAGCGCGGCAACGCGAGCAGAGCGCGTCATCGTCTCCTCTCTCTCTCTCTTATGAAGTTTTTTCGTAAGACGAGTTTAAAAAAGAGTTTTTTTGAGTTCATCAGGAACGTTTTGAGACAAATGTTGTGAAACGATTGAAAAATTTAATTGTCGTCAAAAAACGCCTCTTGAAGAGACGAGAGACTTTTGGACGATTTACTCGTTTCCTCTCTAAACTTTGCTTCTCTCTTCTGCGAGAATATGACGACTCAGACGACTCAGAAGACGATGATTTCTCCCACCGATTTGGAGCAAAAAGCGACGCAACAGGACGACCTGTACGTCGCTTTAAAAAAACAAATCTGGTCGGAGAGATACCAGACGTTTAAAAGTTCCTTCGCGTGTAAAATGATGTTATTTTTCTCAATCGCATCTTTACTTCTCTTGTCCGGGAAAGAATCGGTCGCGTCGGTGAAAACGAGGAAAGGGTTAGCCGGCGGGTTATCCTTACCGTTCACGAGAGTGGAAATAGACGACGGGCAAACGCAATGGACGACGGAACGGATGTGCCGACACTTTTCGGTGGAAAACCCGAGCGAGATCACGATTGCGTTTCGGATTAACGGGGAAGTGATGTTGAGGGAAGCGATGCAGTTGGAAGGGGTGAACGTGATCAACGTGGACGTGGCGTATTCGGAAATCACGGTGTCGAATAAAATCGGGAACAGGAAGATTGGGCATCAGAAAATTGGGAAGGATAAGACGTACGCGGTGCCGGTGGTGTCGCATTCGGCGTATAGGAGTTCGTCGTTTACGTTCGACGACTTCTTGGCGACGTTTGTGAAGTTGAACGCCAATCTCGGGAAAGGGTTAATGGTGACGTTTAGAGATCCTCGGGCGGTAGTGCCGACGTTGAGCTTGTTGAGCGAGGAGTATAAGTACGAACGGATTAAAGGACCTTTGATTGTTGGCGGGGAGGTGTTGCCTGGTCCAGGCGGGTTTCGGCCGCAGATGGGGAGCGTTTTGAGAGTGTCGCCGTACGAGGTGAATTTGAGGGAAGCGGACGTGAGAGATCCGCCGATCCCGAGCGCTAAAGTGACGTACGGGAGGAACGAACAAACTGGACAGATTGAAAAGCAAGGCGAGGATCGCTACGATAACTTGTTGGTACCGTTTCACCCGTCGGCGTTTGTGGATAAAGTGAAAACCTTTGTGCCCGGGGCGATTTTGTCCATTGGATGGTCCGCGCACGGCGGGTGCGTGGATAAGGAAAACATCGGCGCTTCGAGAACGGATTTGGACGGCTTGGATGCCATCGACGAAGACTTGACGAGGTTGACCAAAGGTATGAAGAAGATTGATCTCAGCGCGGCGTTGTATGACTACAACGTGAACGAAAAGGCGTTGGAGTACGAGCCGCAAAGAACGTTGACGGATGCGATGGTGGACGATGCTTTCGAGTTGGTTAAATATTGGAAAGGAGACGTGATATTCGACGTGCCCGGGTGTATTATTGGCGGCGACATTCGCGCGCGTTTCGATGGTTCGGAACCGCCGCATAAGCGTTTGGTGAGGAAAAAGTTAGGCTACGGAGTTATGATTCACGGCGTCGTCGACGGTAACTTACGAAACGTGCTCAAAAATCGCGAGTTTAAGTTTAGTTTAGACCCTTCGAACACGTTCAGCGGCGACGCGATGGACGAGAGAGGGAATCCAATCGTGCAAGGGTTGTTGGCGAAAGGTGGCCCGCCAAAGTTTCGCGAAGGGCAAGTTTTAGGCAAATACACGGGGAAAACGTGGGGAACGTACGCCAAGAACACCGATTGGAAGACGAACGGTTGGCCATAGTTTTACTTTAGTGCACCTACTAGGAAATATTATTTGAAATGTTTTTCGCACATAATTTCTTATGTCTTTGCGCATTCACCGAACACGGTTGATTTCTCTCAAATCTTCTTCTACCTACATGCGTCTTCTCACGCGCCTTTCACTGCCGTTGTTGTTATTATCAATACCAGGAACGTCACCCTCTCTTGCGTTTGCCGCGTTCGCACGACCTTCGGTATCATTGTTGTTCGCATCAGCGGTGGTGGTGTTCGGAGCTGCCGCCGCGTGAGGCGTGGGGTCCAAGAGAGAACTAAAGAAGTCATCGCCACCGCCGGCACCGGTAGCAAGCGGTGGAATTAAATGACGAGCAAATCGCGGGAGTTCAAGAACATTATCGCCGACATCCTGCGCGCGTTGCTCCCCTCTCGCCGCCGCCGCTTGCACTGCATTTCGATGCTCGGCGCGACGTTCGCGTTGTGTGTCCGGATTTATATGCCCCAAAAACCTCATCATAGCCGCGTCGTTGGGATTATTCACACTGGGATTATTCACATCCATACCCAAGTGACTCGTGTCCAACGAAGCCGCCATCGCCGCCGCGTCTACTGGATTCACCGCGCCACCTCGAGCACCTCGAGAACGATCCGGGAAGGTATTTACTCTCGCCGATGATGGAGTGTTGTTATTGTTATTATTATTGAACACCACTTCTTCAACGGCTGGTGCTGCGGCAGTATTTGCTGCCGCAGCGTTTGAAACGTTGTTGTTATTGTTGTTGTTGCCGGCGGCTGTAGTGTTGGCAGCGTTATTCGTCAATCTTAGAATCTCAGCTTCGCCGCGGCGCAAAATTTCTTCCGTTACACGACTCGAAGGATAGTTTGATTGAAGGAGACTTTGATTGATCATTTGATCGATGGCTGCCTGTGTTATTGGTGGGGCGACTTGTTGTTGTTGTTGTTGTTGTTGTTGTTGTTGTTGTTGTTGTTGTTGTTGCTGCTGCTGCTGCTGTTGTTGCTGCTGTTGTTGCTGTTGTTGATACGCGTTTTGCGCCGCAGAACTCACGATGATGGTTTTTCTTTCGCCGGTAACTCTTTCGCCCCTCCCGCCACCGTTTTGTAACGATGACACGGTACGCAAAATCTCACTTGGTAAGTGCGGACACGTCATCGACATTTCCTTGTACGCTTCCGTCGCAATAATGTCGGGTAAATTAGAAGCGACGTATTGCAAACACGCTTGCTTCAAACTCGGCGCATGGTTTCGGTCAGCCAATACGAGAGTTCCAATGACAGATTCTAAATCAATCGTATCGCACAACCTCGTCTCACAAATCGCGCGCAGGCGCCCAAGATCGAATCGGTCCGCGGCAACCAGTAAGTGCTGCGTCATCGCGATGCCCAAGTCGAGTTCTTTGTGTTGCGCGCCGTTTTCGCCAATCAGTTGACGAATGCCTTTATCGAAGACTTGAATCCTCTTCGCACCCGCCGCCGCCTCCGAATTCGCTTGCACCGATCCTACGTCTCGTCGTCGTCGCACGTGACGCTCCTCATTTAAGAACTCCTCGTCTCTGTCTTCTTCTTCATCATCGTCGTTGTCGTCAAAGTCTTCCGAGTCCGACTCCAAATCCGATAACGAAACGTCAGAGTCGCCGTCGTCGTCCGAGTCTCCGAGTCGCGTGCTCCCTTTCTTCTTCTTCCTTTTCTCATCTTTCATGAGCACAAATCTTCTGTACGCGCGCTTGCTGTACTTAGGTAACTCGTCCGCGTAAACAAAGTGCAACAAAATTTCAAACACTTTCGGTTTGATGTCTTTCAAAGAAATCACGCCTTCCGTGCCTTCGCGCATTTTCCACCCGGCGCGAAGCATGGCGGCAAAGACGCGAGATCGCGCGGAGAGAATGATTTTATGCGCGCGAAAATACTCGTCTTCGACTCGGAAACAACAATCGGTCAAATCATGTTCATCGAGGCCCATGAAAGAGGTGCCGTCCATTGGGGAAAGTCGTTGCGGCTGATGTTGCGTTCTCTTGTTATTATTGTTGTTGTTGTTATTCATCGTCGCAGCTGCAACAGATGCGTTCGTCTTCGCTTGCCTCGCCGCGGTCTCTTCTTCGTCTTCTTCTTCGTCGTCGTCGTTCCCGTTGTTGTTGTTCGCATTACCGTGGTTTCCTCCGTCGTTACCGAGTGCCAATCTGTCTTCGTCCCCGGCGTCGTCTTCTGGTTCCGAATCCAAATCGATGTGTTCTCGCTCGAATCGTCTCAAAAGCTCGTCGTCGTCTTTATCGTTCTTATTCATCGCTTCTTTCTTCGCGTGGGTGGTTTTCTTCATCTTCTTCTTGGAATTATCTATGATACCGCCGTTCCCTCCTCCTTTCTCCGAGGACGAAGGAAGCCCACCATCATCACCACCACTACCCTTCAATTTTGGAACGCCGCCGATACTTCCTCCTCCTCCTCCTCCTGTTTTATTCGAGCCGCCTCCGCCCAACATCAAACTCCTCTTACCTAACCCGTTCGCCAACATCATCCTCTTCTCTCTCTTCCGCCAACTTTGACTCGGTGGCAACAACTTCACCAAATGCTCTCCCATCTTCATTTGCTTGCCGATATCCACGACGAACGACTGCGTCTGTTTCGAACTCTTGTTCAAGGCGCCTCCGCTCGTGACCACTAAATCAATCTCGTACCGAATAACAATCGTATCGTCCACCAAATATCCACTATTCGGCGCTTCCAAAACGCTTCTCCTGACAAACTTCCTGTACCCGTGACAATTCCTCGCGTTCGGATCTTGCCTCTCGCACGAAATCTTCACCGCGCCTTGCTCTCTTTGCCTCCCTTTCGTGATATCTCTCCCGTTCCCGCTCTGGTCCACCAAGGTAAACCGATGAAACGCTCGCACAACTTTCCCGTTCGAGCTTTGCGTCACACCTAACGACCTCGGTCCTTCTAAAATCAACGCCACGAATAACGCGCAGTACGGATCTTCCGGCGGCGGCGCCTGAGGCGCTTGCGCGTTTTGCGTTTGTTTCCCGTCCGGGTAGAACAAGAGGACCCACTCGTGTCCCCCGACGGTAAATCGGTCAGAGGCGATCGGTTCCCCGTCGCCGATGCCTTTGAGGAGCGAGTAGCCGGAGATGACGTGTTCGTGTTCACCTGTTCATGTTATTCGTATTATTGTTCGATAAAGAAGAAAAACAGAAAAGAAGTCAGCGCACTAATCCTCGTCATCATCCGAGAGAAGAGAGATTACAGAGAACACGAATACGAGAGATCGAATCAAAAAACGAACGGACTTAAATAGACAATTAACACGTACCGGTTATGGTCACCGTGCTCGTTTTGCTCTGCTTCGAGGAGAACTTCGTGTGTGGAACAACATTATCACCAGAACCGACTTTTGTCGCTTGTTGGTTTCGCGCGTGTTGTTGTTGTTCTCTTCCTCCTCCTGTTCCTCCTCCCAAGGTATTGTTCATCTTCGTTCTTCTTTTCTCGTTCTCGTGTAAAATGAACTTCCTTGAAAAAAAAAAACAGAGAGACACAAAAAAGAAGTTTAGGGTTTATACGATACCCTAAATACACTTTTTTTGTGTTGCCTGCGTTTCTCTCTTCTGACTCTTGTTTTCTTCTCATTCTTTCATATCGGTTGGTTGGTGTTGTTGTTACGATTTAAAGCTTTCGAGAGTATAAAAGAGTAAAAGAAGAGAGAGGGAAAGAAATAACACAACCGATGATGATGCAAAACAACGGAAAGTGTTGTTTTTCTTTGAAACGGAGCACTTTGAGCGGCAACTCTTCTGTGAACAACAACGCGCTTCATTTTTGTCGTCGCCGTCAAAATCATCATCATCATCCTCCGACGAGGACTTTGAGGAGGACTCTTAGTGCTTCTTCTTCTTCTGTACCTCCTCCTGAATACGCTCGAAATGTAAACGCGGAAGAAGTGCAGAGAAACGAAAACGAATATGTGTTAAACACGTACGGACGAGGGAAATCTCGCGTCATCACGCACGGGAAAGGCGTTTTGTGTTTCGATTCCGAAGGGAACGAGTATTTAGACTTTACCGCCGGCATCGCGGTGAACTGTTTAGGCCACGCGGACGAGAAATTGGCAAAAGTTATCGCGGAACAGGCGAAGACGTTACTGCACACGAGCAATTTGTACCACACGGAACCGCAAGCGTCGTTGGCGAAAAAGTTGGTGGAGACGTCGTTCGCGGAGAGGGCGTTCTTTTGCAACTCGGGGACGGAAGCGAACGAGGCGTGCGTGAAGTTCGCGAGGAAGTATCACTACGAGAAGTTTCGAAAGATGTCGAGATCTGACCAGGAGTTTTATAAGAAACCGGCGACGGAGACGGTCTCGTTTAAAAACGGGTTTCACGGACGAACCATGGGTGCATTGGCGTTGACGTGGAAAGAGCAATATAGAAAACCGTTCGAGCCGTTGATGCCGGGGAACGCGTTCGCGACGTACGGCGATTTGAAATCCGCCGCGAAAGTTATAAAGAGAGGGAAAACGGCGGTCGTTTTCGTGGAACCAGCGCAAGGTGAAGGCGGGATTTTTCCAGCCGATGCGGAATTTTTGAAAGGGTTGAGAAAGTTATGCGACGAGAACGATTGTTTGTTGGCGTACGACGAGGTGCAATGCGGGTTAGGGAGAACCGGGTATTTGTGGGCGCACCAAAAGATCGGGAAAGAGTGCGAGCCAGACTTGTTATCGGCAGCGAAGCCGTTAGCGAACGGGTTACCGATTGGGTGCGTTTTGATGAAGCAGAAAGTCGCGGACGCCATGCAACCGGGCGATCACGGGAGCACATTCGCCGGAGGACCTTTGGTGTGTCGAGCGGCGTTGCACGTCTTCGATCGCGTGCAGGAACCTGGATTTTTAGACAACGTGAAAACGAACGGAGAATATTTAAAGGATACATTAGCGGAAGGATTGAAAGGACATCCGATGTTCAAAGAGGTGCGAGGTACTGGTTTACTCGTTGGCGTACAGTTTACCGATATGGCGGCTCCTTTGGTGAAAGCGTGCGGCGAGAACGGGTTGTTAGTCATCACCGCTGGCAAAGGCGACGTGTTGAGATTAGTGCCGCCGTTAGTCGTGACGAAAGAACAGATAGATAAAGCCGTCGAGATTATCTGCGAACAAGCGTTGAAAGTGATGGTTTAGCAGCTGTAAAAGAGATGCTTGTTCGTTTATTATGTCGTGAGTTTGTATTGTGAAAATTTAAATCGTGATGATGCTACACTTTTTTTATGATGTACAGAATAATTGTTTCCCCGCTCCTCTTCGCTCGAATAATTACAGACAGTCGAGGAGTTTTGTTTTAGAAGTCTATCAAGTTTCCAATATCGTTACTCCTAGAGACTTGTTGTTGTTGTTGATGATGTTGTGTTGGTGGTGAACTTGATGATGCCTGTTTTTGCTTATTCTCCTCTTCTATTTGTAAACTCGCGGCAATCGCCGCCGCCAAAGCGGCTTCTTCTTCCTCCGGCGTTTGAGGCACGTCCGTTGGCGCGACCGTCCTCGTCGTCGGTGCTGGTGTCGTTGGTGACGATGCTGAAGCCACGGGCGTCGCGAATGGGTTCCCAGGAGATACCCCAAGTGGATTCACCGGCGGTAAAGGCACGCCATCTTCGTCTTCTCCGTTCACCGCGATGGTCGTCGTAGAAGTAGAAAAGGCGTTCGAAGACCCACCGATCCCGCTATCTAACGCTCCGTTCACTTTCTCGATCGTTTCCAACACCAATACCAAATTCGTCTCGCTCAAACCCTCGTCTCCGGCTAACCCAGATAACCTTGCTCTCCTCTCCTCGCACAAATGCGTCATCTCCGCGATCATGTCGTGCGCCGAAACGTCCACCTCTCCTCCTCCTCCTCCTCCGTCTCCTCCCCCGTCGGAATCCTCCAAACACGCTCTCAACTCAAACAAAAGTTCCGCCGCGCTCGTCGCGCTCATAACGACGTCACTCACCGACTCTCTGCGTATCGCGCGTTGCATCTGCCTCGCCGCCTCGTTGTTCGACGCGCTCCCGGGGCTCACATTATTACCGCCGCTTTGCCCCTCGTGGTGAAAATGTGTTTGTCTCTCTTTCCTCGCCTGCAACGCTTCTTGCGTCTTGCGTTTCACCCGTTCGAGTTTCGAGAACGCTCGTTCTTTAAAGCTCTTCCCGCCGCCTCGTTGCAACGCACCAACCGGTGGCGACGTTCCAAACCCAACAATTCGCGACGTTGGCACGTTATCTCCTCGAATGAACGTGTTCTCATTCTCAGTGTTTTGCCCGCCGTTCGTGTACCTGTCTCGTAAAGACCCCGGTAAGCTGTTGTTCTTATTCGGGGTATTGGGACTGCTCCTCGACAAACCAGCCGCCGCGCGGTCGTCGCCTAACGCGTGCGCCATGTCGTTCACCGCGTCCGCCTTTTGTGTTGTTTTGTAATTTCATCGAACGTTTTCATCGTCATCAACAACGGTGTAAGGAGAGAGAGAGAGAAAGAAAGAGGTGAGCACACTCCTGCGAGAAAAATAACGGCATTGGACGTGACAAGAATGGAATAAAATGTAATCGCGCGCAATCGAGATTTCTTCTTCTTCTTCGTGAATATAAACAAGAAGAAGAATCATTATTAAAAGAAGAATAAACGTAATACCTGCTCTTCGCTGGTCATGAGCGAGGTCTCGCCGTCCAACTCTTCGTATCGCGTCGGGCTGAACTTAAACCGATTGCCGAAAGAAGACATTTTGGTGGTCGATCAGATAAGTGGAGAATTTTGGTGCCTTTGAAGAGAAAAAGGTTGACTTTACTCTAGAGTAGTATAAGTATATCATCGCTCTTTTAAAAATCACTTAGTATTCTTGCTGCTTTGTTTACTACTAAAACTGCTTTACTGTGCGATTATGTAAGTACGTTTTCTGTTGTTCTTATATGCCGTGCGAATGCGACGACGTGTGCGTTGTGACTTTTACGAGAAAGCCTAGCCGGCGCTCCCGGCGGCGTCGCCCAAGCGCGCTTCCCAGTCGACGGCGTGTTCGATCGGTTTCTCTTCGGCAACGGAGACGCCGGTGTTCGCGCTTTCTGACGATGCCGATGCCGCGTTAGAGTTACTCGCACTTCCTCCTTTGACTTTACCTCGGCCGGTGCGTCGCGCTAACTGTCTCGCGCGTCGGTCTTGTTCTCTTCGGATGCGTTTGGTGACTTCGTCTTCGTCGCCGTCTTTTTTGAAGCCGCAGAGTTTACTGCGACCGGTGGAGCGAGAGATGAGAGACATGAGCATGCGTTCGGTGTCGAACGAGTGCGTTTGGCGCATGCCGAGTTCTACGTTTCGTTTCGCGTCGTAGTAGCGGTAGAAATCGTGGACGGCGGTGACTGGAGCGACGGATTTTTTCTTCCCGGATGAAGGCGTATTTTCCACGCGTTCTTTTTCCACGTACAAACCGAAACCGTATAAACCGACAAAATCGCACAATCGAAGCGCCAGGTAATACGTGATCATTCCCGTCGAAGGCACGTTTCCACCCGCGCCTTGCATCTTTCCAACTTTTGCCAAATGTTCGCGAAACGAGTGCATTAAAACGCTCGCGCCGTCTTGAACGTCCTCGTGCACTCTCTTCACACTTTTCGCGTGATTAAAGTATTCCGAACTCGCGATCGTTTCTCTCTCGTGTTCGTCCGCGTTCACTAAAACTACCATCGTTTCGTTCCTGCTCCTACTAAAACTATTCGTCGTCGTACTCGTCGTTCCTTCCTCCTCGTCGTCTGCTAAAATCTCCATCTTCCCGAGCGCATTCGCGTCCACGACTCTCACCGTCGTCCTCGACCCGGCGTACAAAGAACATCCTCTCTTCGCTACCCCATCGTTCACTCTAAAAACCGCCTCCGCGCTATCAATCATCGCTCCGTACGCGGTCTTTTGCAACGTCCCTGAATTCCCGACCACCGCGCACGTTTTATACGTTTTCAACGTCGAAGCCGCCTTCCCGTCTTCGGGGTCGTGAAAAATGTTCCTCGTCCCGTCGACTTTCATCCGCCCCGAACGAAACCGTTCTAAAACTCGGTTCATCTCCTGGTTTTCCATCTCCGGGTCCGCGTCTTCCACGTTGTTTAGAAGTATTCTCCTCTTCTTTCGGATCCTCCTCCTTTCGATGTTCTCGTTCTCGTTGTCGTCGTTGTGACTCTTCTTCGTCTCCTCTTCCTCCTCCCGCGCATCCGACATCTCGCTTGGTTTCCTCGGCATCGCTCTCAGCTGCGCCTGCGCGTGCTCTCCACTCGCGCCGGTTTCGCACGCGTGCGAGCGGATTAAACCGTCCACTCGCTCCGGGTCTTCGCACAAACGTTCTTTCGCGCGGATATTCGTTCGTCTCGCTTTCCCGTCGCTCACGTCGTCGTTCTCTCGCATTCGAGATGATGACACAGACGACGACGACGACTGTTGTTGTTGTTGTCGATGATGCTTTACTTCTTCGCTCGAGCTCGGATCGCAGGGCATCATCGCAACTCTCGCGCCTGCTTTTTCTGCCTTCTCTTCGTCCTCAAAGTCCGACGAGACGACTTCTATCCGGACGCATTGGAACAAAGCTACGACCAAAACGACGACGACGAGTAAGAAAAGGAGGAGGAGGACTATCGCTCGTTTCTTCCTCCCGGTTGTCTTTCTCAACCCCGCTCTGATAGTGTGCGCGTTACTACTCATCGTCGCGTCGAAATGAACGGTATGTGGTGTTTGTCTCCGCTCGAGCGAGAGAGTGAGGGAACATCTTCACAAAACGACGAGTGGGGGAAAAGATTTGAAATTGAACGACACACCTTGAGAGAAAGCAGAAAGAATGCTCGCGACGATGGCAACCGCGTTGAACAACAACGCGCGACTTTTACAACGCGGGAACATGACCAACACGAACAACAGGACGACGAGGAGACGATTTTTGCCCCGCGTTTCTTCTTCTTCGAAAGGAATAGGAGCGAAAGATGATGATGATGCTTCTTTGGGTAACGGGTTTTGGGGAAAACCAAAAGGAGCATTCACATCAGGAGGGGTGTTGATGTCCAGAAGTACTCCGAATAATCAGAAGAAGAAATCTCGAGGAATGGTTTCTCTGAAGACGAACGCGTCGTCCACGTCGTCGTCGTCTTCCGCAAAAGCAGCGGCAGCATCCACGGGTGATGGAAATGGTTTCAGCTTAAAAACTGGGTTTTCCACCTTAGCTGCTGGGCCGAGAACCGCGGTGCTCTTCTCGCTGTGGTACTTTTTCAACATCGTGTTCAACGTGTACAACAAGAGCACGCTGAACGTGTTCCCGTACCCGTGGTTGATTTCCACCTTACAGTTAGCCGCGACGTCGATATGGATGCTCGTCGTTTGGGCGACTGGGATTCAAGAGAAGCCGAAAGTGTCCAAGGCGTTTCTGGTCGCGGTGTTACCGGTGGCATTTTTTCACATGGTTGGCCACGTCTCGGCGTGCGTGTCGTTCTCTAAAATGGCGGTGTCGTTTACGCACGTGATTAAAGCGGCGGAGCCGGTATTTTCGGTAATTTTGAGTGGACCGTTGTTGGGCGCGACGTATTCTCCAGCCGTGTGGGCAAGTTTAATTCCAATCGTGTTAGGTTGCTCGATGGCGGCGATGAAGGAGGTGTCGTTTTCAATTTCCGGATTCAACGGCGCGATGATTTCGAACGTCGCGATGGTGTTGAGAAACATCACGAGTAAGAAACAGTTGAACGATTTTAAAGCAGTCGATGGTATTAACTTGTACGGCATTCTTGGTATCGTCGGTCTCTTTTACTTGGCGCCGGCGGCGGTGTATATGGAAGGGAGCCAGTGGGCGGCGGGATGGTCCGCCGCGGTTGCGAAAGTCGGCGCCGAGAAGTTGTGCCAGATGTTGTTCTTATCCGGTGTGTTTTATCACTTGTATAACCAGGTATCTTACCAAGCGTTGACGGGTATATCTCCGGTGACGTTTTCTGTCGGAAACTCGTTGAAGAGAGTCGCGGTGATTGTCGCGAGCGTGATTTACTTTCGCAACCCGGTGAGTCCGTTGAACGCCGCCGGGAGCGGTTTGGCCTTGTTAGGCGCGTACTTGTACACGAAAGCGACTGAGAAGAAGAAGTAACTACTACTATCTCCAATATCGATGCGGAGCGTGAAGAGCGCCGTTGCTTTATCTTTTAATACCTTCTACTAATACTATTATTGAAACTATTACTACTATTACTATGACAAGAAAGGAAGCGCGCTGGAATAGTTTTGAAGCTCGTTCGTCAACTCAATCTTCTTTTGTTCGTTCGGTAAGTACGACGCGAGATTCCTCAAATCGTCCACTGAAACGCGACTGTCTAACGCGGATTCGACGAACTCCTTCGCCGAAATCGTGTCGTCGCGTTGATATTTGCGAGCTTGTTTTTTCATTCGAACGAAATCAAAATCATCTATTCCGTTGTTCTCTTTCAAATGCTCGACTAACGCTTTGCTGGTTTTCCTCGTCTCGTTTCGTTTACGTTTGATAAATTTTTGCACGAGTTCCGAGACTTCGTTGTTGGACATGACTCTTTCGTTCGCGTTCTTAGCGCTGCTCGGAGTCTCTAACGAGACTTCGTAGCTTCCTCCTTGCTCGTTTTCTTCGTTGTTTTTCGTGTCATGATGCCACGGCATTCGCGATTCGTCGACAGCAATGGTTGTTTTCTCGTCGGAAGACGATGATACGGAGGAGTTTCTCGCGTTTAAACTCCTCCTTCTCCCCCACGCGATGATTGAAAATCGTGGATTGACCTTAAACTGCTCTTGGCCGCTCAGTTGTGGCACGCCGTGTTTCATCGCCGCGTTCACTTCAGACGAAAACGCAAAAACATCCCCGTTCTTCTGAGGAAACTCGAACGAACTCGCGCTCGATTCGTGAAGAAAGCTCAGCGCTCTCGGCGCGCCGAAAGAAGCGCCCATGGTAAAATCTTCCTTGTGTCCGTTCGCGCCAAACGCGTGCGAGTCGTGGTGGTACGGTTTCCAATCCGACCCGTCCCGGTAAAAGTTAAGACGCGTCGCGAACACGTCCACGTCGAAGTACTCCGCCATCCGTTCCACGACTGTTCGAAACGTCTCCGAAAACTCCGGATTTTCCCGTTTCAAGTGTTTCGACCAGTTTATCATTCCTTCCTCTGTTTCTTCTTTAGAACACTCGTCTAAATCATTCGCCAACCGTTCCAAAGTTTCGTAATCACTCTCTTCGCAGTGAAACCGTTCGATGTACACCGCGTTCCCGGACACTATTTCGGCGACTGAATCTAACAAGTTTGCATCCACGCGCTTCGATTCCGAGCCTTTCAATGCCTGAGACGCGTATTTCGTTATGGAATTCGTAAACTTTGTTGAAGTCGTTTTAGACGACGACGACGAAGACGAAGGAACAGAAGCTTCAGAACTGTTCTTCTTCCGGTACTGGTACGACATTTGCACGTCTTCTCTTCTGTTATACTCTCTTACTCTCTCTCTGTTTCTCTCTTACTCTCTCTCTCTCTCTCTCTCTCTCTCTCTGCTTCCCGCGCGAGATACAAGAATTTCTCTCTGGGAAAAACAACTTTGAAAAACTTCAAAACATCTCAAACTTCCTCCTCGCGCGTTGTTGTCTCTCTCTCTCTCCTCTTGAAAGAAGAAGGATGGCAACACCAACGAGAATAAGAACAGCCTCGATGGTGGTACCACCTTCGTCGCTTTTAAAATCGTCGAAAAAGAGGAAGAGTCTGAGTGAGAGTTTAAGAAGCAAAAGAAGACACCAACGCGTCAAAGTCGTATCTTTTAACGAGAATGGATTCATGTTCGTGGAAAGCGCGTTGGATGCGACTTTGACGAGTGCGATCGCACTTTCTGTCTTGTATAGCTATTATTATATCTCCTCGTCTTCAAACGTGGATGATGATGATGATGATGATGATGATGGTGATGATTTACGCACGAGATGGACCGTCGCTTCTTTCCTCTCTTTACTCCCTATTTTCGGCTCTATGAGTTGGTTTTTACCGCAACTTTCGTTCGGCTCGTGGGAAGCAGAGGCGAAGTCAGAGGGAGAATTGAAACGGCAAAAGAGGTTCAGCGTGTACGCGCTGGTGTATTTCATCAGTTACGCGAGATTTGGCGGGTTTGATTTGACGAGGAAAGAGACGTGGTTCGTCGCGGCGACGTGCTTCGCGCACACGCAAATCGAGTCGCCGTTTGGGTTGTTGAAGCCCGAACGCAAAGTTTTGATGAAAGGTTTTGATGGTGATGAGGAGGAGGACATCAACGAGAATAGGATTGTGATCGAGGAAATCGCGGCGAGTTTGAAAGCGAGTTTGTTAGGTACTAGTAATAGTAGTAAAGGAATAGTAAAAGCGGAAGAGAAGGGACGGAAAATAGAAGAGAGCGGCGGCGCCGCGGCGGTAAAATCTTCGTTCGCGAAACACCTCGGAGAATACATCGGCGAACTTCAGGTGCAACTACAAAACCTACCCACGGACGTTCAAGAAGGTCGCATTCGCGCGCAAATCGAACGAGAAATCGAAGCCACGGAACAAATGTTGGAGAAGGAAAAATCTATAGCCTCGGACGAAATCGAAAAGTGGGATCGAAAGTGGATGTTGCGAAGGATGAGAAAGCCCGAGTTGATCGAGACGTGTAAACAGAACGGCATCAAAGGGTACTCGAGGCTGAATAAGATGGAAATCGTTGAGATGATCGAAAGATTCGAAGATGATGATGTCGTTCAATAGTGTAGTAATAGTTAGTTTCATGCGCAAAAAACTTATTCGTCGTCATATTCATTCCTCGAACTCGCCTTTCTCCCCATCAAGAACCACGATACGATGATGTCAACATAGCGTAGATTCCATCGAAGAGAACACAACCGCAAAAAATTAACACGGTAATGGGCTCAGCCGATAATCGAAATCGGGGCCTCTCGCACGTTAGAGATTAATGTAACTGCTGTTTGCGCAGCGCTTTGCTACCCAAAGCGAGAATCATACCACTAGACCACTGAGCCATATTTTTCTACCTTGTGAATGTTAATTAGGGTTTAGTTTAATAAATATATAACAAATTTCTTTTGTTTTTTTTCTTTCTCCTCCCTTCATTTTTCCTAAAGGCCACACTTTAATATGGGAAACCATATCTTGACGACGGCGAGTTTGAGCGAAAAGAGTAATAGCTTTGGTGGTGAATTCTTATCGTCGTCGTCGTCTGTTTCGGCGAAGGAGAAGAATGACTTTGTCGTTGCGTCGACGACGACAAATGAAGAAGAGGAGCACAAAAAGCAAATTCAACAACAACCGAAAAGCAAATTCAACAGTCTGAGAGCAAAAGCTTTAGAGCTGTGGTTTCGTTTTGAAGAAGAAGAAGAAAAAGTAAAAGAAGTTAACGAAGAAAAGCTGTTGATAGACAAGTTGTACGAGAACCGATGGTTTATCAAGCATTCAGACGTGCAGAAGAGAACAGATTTGGACGCGAAGATTTCGAGTCAATTTGGACAGTTACTGGATGAGTTGCAGAGTTTTTATTACCATAATCATAGTCATCATCACGAGTTCGTCCAAGAGTGCTTAGATGCCATCGAGGAAAACGCGAGAGTGGGAGGAACTCTTTTCCCGGAAATAACGATCGCGACGGTCGTCACGCTCGACCAGTTCTCGAGACACCACTTTCGTCGTCGCTCTTTAGTAAATGAAGCCGAGACAAACATAGCGCTTTTAGATGAAGTGTGCGTTACAATCGTAGATAGGTGTTTAGAGAAGATTGATGTCACGTCGTCGCATTCAATCGATGCGAAGCATTTGGTTTTCCTCCTCATGCCGTACAGACACACGCAGAAAACGTTACCGAAATTGAAGAAAATCATAGAGTGTTTGGACAAACGCGTAGATTCGGATTCGGCCAGTCTCGAATTGCTGAAAAAGTTCAAGAAGACTACTTTGCGATGTTACCAAGATCTAGAAGGAAAACAGTGGCATCCAGAAACGAACGGCGAGATCTTGGAGTTTTTTGAGTTCGATCCGACCGCGGAGCAAATAGAAAAAGCGACGCGCATGCCAATCGTCGACGCCGTAAGAAAGTTCATGGTATCGAAACAAGACTTTTGGTTTGACGACATTAAAGAAGACAATAATAACAATAAAAAAATGATCATCGCGGTATCCTTGTCTGGTGGCGTGGACTCGATGGTTTTAGCGATGATTTTGAAACAGTTAGGCTATGTGGTAATAGCTTTACACATCAACTACGGCAATCGTCCAGAGGCAAACGCCGAGGCGAGTTTCTTAGAGGCGTGGTGTCGAAAACACGACATTGCGTGCGAGATTAGAAACATGAACAACGAAGGCTTGAAACGAGGCGTGACGCCACGAGAGACGTACGAGATTGAAGCTAGGAAAATTCGCTTTGATTTCTACAAGCTCATGCGACAGAAATACGAGTACCCCGCGGTCCTTCTAGGCCACCACGATGGCGACGTGCAAGAAAACGTCATCACGAACATGTTTCGCGGCGCGAACGTGTTAAACGTCAATGGCATGTCCGACGAAGGTATCATTGAAAACGTTCGAATCTGGCGACCGATGTTATCGAGACCGAAATCGGACGTGCTGGATTTCGCGCACACGTTCGGTGTTCCGTACTTTCTCGATTCGACGCCGACGTGGAGCACGAGAGGCAAGCTACGGAACCAACTGGTGCCGTTGTTGGCGGATATGTTTGGCGAAGGATTTTTACGAAACGTGACGCAAATTGGTCGCAATAGCGAAATGTTAGACAAAATGGTGAAGAACTCGATATTCAATCCGTTTTATTCGAAGTTTAGAGTCTCAGATGCGGGCATATACGTTCCGTGCGAAGCCTTTACCGCGCAGCCGTTGTTTTTCTGGAAAGAAACGCTGAGAGAATTTTGCCACAAGTTAGGCACGAACGGTTTTAAAGATGAATCAGTTGGACAAATCGTGAAGAAGATAACGACGAAGGCGGAACCATCGAAACAGCGCGGAAGCGATCCAGACAATATCATCTCGTGGCTTCCGGTGAAACGAGAAACGAAAGTGTTTTTAACCACGGACGCTTCGAAAACGCTCGCCATGTTCGCCGAAGGCTTTTTCTCCCAAGCGACGGTGGCGACGTTTGAAAACTTCTCGGTTCCTTCTTCGGAAATATTGAACAACAACAACAGAACGCAAACTCGAACGTGTGGCCCGTGGACGATAACGCTCGAAATGGTGGACAGAACGAGTCGCGAAGAACTCGAGCGACCGAAATGTTTCTCCGTTTGGGACGCGCTCGAGAACGACATTTCCTATCATATGCCGGCGCGATGTTACGACGCAGACGACGAGTACGACATGAACACGACCGAAAAAGCGTTCCGCATCGACACCGATTGGCGCATTCCTCCGACCTGCGACCTCGAAAACATCGTTCGTAAACACCTCCCGATTGTTGTCCCTCTCGGACATCCGCCTCACCGCGGCAAGAGCGAAAAAGAAAAGAGCAAAAAACACAGGACGTGGGCGCCTCGATTTATCGACGATACCTCGAACAACAACAACGACAACGGTATCGTAAAAGTCACCTTACGATTCCGTCGCCACAAACCGTTTTCAGAAGAAGAAGAAGGAGAAGGAACATCAGACAACACGCACGCGAAACTAGAAGCTTAAGTTAGACAGACTCTTAAACAACCACTACTACTCCTACATCTACTCTAAAAACTACCGGCTCTCTTCCGTGCTCGGTCCTTTTAACCGTACCTCCCATTCGCTGCTTTTCCCGTCTAACCGGCTGAACGCTCTCAGTCGGTCTAACCCGTCCAAAGCGATCGCTCGTTTCTTCTCCACCTCTTCTTGTTTCGTCAACTTTGAATTTTCCCGAAACTCGAGTTGGATTTCTTTGTACAAACCGTTTTTGTTTTTCGAGGGGAACGTTTTCGTCGCTTTGAGGATTTGACGGTACAGGCGTAAGGTTGTCATCGAGGACATTTTCTCCTTCTTCAAAGAGAGTTGTTGTTCGTATTCTCACAGCAATAGTATGAGTATTCCAACGAATAAAAGCTCCGTTTTGTGTGTGACTGAAAATGACGAAATTTCTTCAGTTTCCCGAGAGCAACGACGCAACATAAAAAGAACAGACAAGAGATGATTTTGTCTTCTTTATAAAGCGATGAAGACGCAAGTTTTACAGAAAAAGCTTTCGACGACGATGGGGGAGAGAGATTCTTTGTGGGACGTGGTCGTGAAGTGGGACGATATTTGTTTCAAACACATTCTGCCGAGATTGAATCGAACGGATGTGAAATTCTTGTATGGAGTGAATAGTGAAACGAGAAAGTTGATTAAGAGATCCTCTCGTGCAAGAGATTTGAAATAGAGGTTTGAAGTGAGCGAGATGTCGTCGATATCGACTTTGGAAGTTGCGTTGGAGAATAGGAAGAGTGAATCCTTTTGGCCGAGTTGGTTGAGAACAAGACCCCCAAAGACACCCGAAAGATGGTTCTGCATTCAAGTTGCTCAAACGAATAAACTCGAATTGCTCAAGTGGGCGCGAGAAGAGAAAAAGTGTGAATGGGATTCAGGGACGATTAATGCGGCCGTAGAACAAGGTAATCTGGAAATGGTAAAGTATTGCGTGGCAAAGAAGTGTCCTATCGGTGAGTGGACGTGTGGAAATGCTGCCAAAAACGGTCATCTCGAGGTACTCAAATATTTACGCGAAGAAGCCGAAGCGCCTTGGAGTTATAATACTGCCTCAGGGGCGGCTAAAAATGGTCACCTTCACATACTCGAATATCTTTTTGAGCGTAATTATAGATATAATAACGCATATGCGTGTATGGATGCAGCCATATACGGCCACTTGGACTGTTTGAAGTACTTACACGAAACCGCCAAAGCGCCGTGGAGCTCTTGGGCGGTACGCTACGCGCACGAGAACAAACACCCCGAGTGTTTACAATACTGCCTCGACAACGACTGTCCTCTCCCAGAAGGCTGGTCTCACGAAGATGGAACGTTATGCACATCAGAAGAATAAGAAGAAGAGGAAGAGGAAGAAGGAGATTTCGACGACTGGGAAGAAGGAGAATACTGGGAAGAAGAAACGCAGCACGCGTGATGAAAAAAGACACTACAAAACACAACTTTTCTCTTCATAAAAACGCTTTTTGATGTATTTATTTCTCAATCAAATCTTTCAGACCAAGAACACACAAATTAGTAACACTTTGTTTTCCACGCTTCGATCGACGATTTGCCCCCCGGTTTTATCGGTGGTGAAACGAAAACGGAAGAGAACGACTCTTTTCCTTCCTTTCTTTCTCTTTCGGGTCGCTCGAGAAAAACGAGGAGATATACTAACGCTTTCGTTTGAAGAACTCTTCGATGATGTTGAATGTCGGACGACGATTGGTTTTCGGTGGTGGGACAGCAGCACTCGCAGCAGCAATCGGGGTGACCGCAACGACGACGACGACAAAAACATCATCATCGGAGTACTTTAACTACGAAAACGCGAAGCGTACGACGACGTTTTGGTACCACGCGTTGCCGGCGTATTTGAGTTACCGGTACGTGCAACGGAGGAACGAATTGTTCCATCGGTTTCATCAAAAACAAAATCGTCCCGGGGACGAAGACGACGACGTGATGTCCTCTTCTTTCCCTCTTTCGACGATGTTCTCCTCCTTCTTTCTCCTCTCGGATACCGACGCGAACGCAGAGTACGAGAAATTACATAACTATTTCAGCCCAATAATTGAGAAACAAGTCTGGGAACAGAGAGGATTTTACATCAAACACGCGCAGTTCTTAAGCACGAGAGATGACTTCGTCCCGGAGAAATATCTCGAGTGGTGCAAGAAAGTGCAAGATCAAGCGCCGACGAAGTTGGAGAAAGGCGAGGCGCTGAAAATAGCGGAAGAAAGCTTACGAGGGACGAAGTATGAAAACGCGATCGAGTATTGGGAGGAAACGCCGATTGGCGTGGCATCGATTGGAGCGGTGCATCGATGTCGCTTGCGAGGCGAATCGAAAACGTGCGTGGTCAAAGTGCAAGCGCCGGAGGTGGAGAGTCGGTTTAGGAACGACGTGGACACGATGATTTTCTTTTTGAGACTGTTTCAACCGCAACACGTGCCGCCGTTGAAGGAAGTGCAGAGGAACTTTTTGAACGAGTTTGATTATCGAATCGAGGCGGAGAATTTGCGAGAGATGAAACGGTTGATCGAGGACGGGAAGTTTTCAGATCGGGTGAAAATACCAGAACCAAAAGTGGAGATGTGTTCAAAGAACGCGTTGTTTATGGAAGAGATCGAAGGAGTGCCGTTGGTGAGAGGTGTGAAGGAGTCGTACGAGAGATTTTTGAAGGCGACTGGGAAGAGCGCGGACGCGAACGCGATGCGTCATTCGGCGAATGCGTTGTTAGCCGACGAGGCAAAAAACGAAACGAATTTTAAAGACGTGGAAGAAACCGCGCGAGCGACGAGGAAGGCGAACGCGATGATTCGAGCGAAATTTCTTCTCATCGATGAACCAATTCGGTTGGCGTATAATCTCTCACCGTTACGTCTCGTGTTTGGGAAGTCAGAAAAGAAACCGTCCGCGACGCTTGTCAATCTCGGAGACGTGTTGCGAACCATGTTGGACGTTCATGCGCACGAAATTTTTGAGTGCGGCACGTTCAACGGCGACCCGCATCCGGGAAACATTCTTTTAATGCCCGATGGAAGACTCGGTCTCATTGACTACGGTCAAACCGTGCGCATCGACGAATGCGCCCGACGCGCGTATGCCAAACTCGTCTTGGCGTTACTGCATGAAGATAAAGAAGAAGTAGCGAGGCTGGTCTGGTCCTCGCCGCCGGACGGGTTCGGAGGAAAGACGAAGAAGAGAGACGTCGATACGGCGTACAAATTAGCAACCTTTTGGAACGATCGAGACACGCCAGATATCACCGAAGGCTTAAATTTGCAAGAATTTATCGACGAGATGGAGCGAAGGGATCCAATGATTGACACGCCGAGGCAAATGGTCATGATCTCCAGAGTGTCTGTTTTATTGAGAGGTATGGGAAACGCGTTCGATATGCGATTGCGAGTTTCCGAAGCTTGGAGGAAACACGCGAGAGCGTTGTTAAAGAAGACCGATCCGGAGTATTATTTATTGAAAAAGGAAGAGGCGGAGGAAGAGAAGAAGTAGAACTGTAGTAGAATTTAGTATTTAGTTTTAGTATCATCATAACACTTTTGTCGAGCACTACACGTCTCTCAGAAGACTCGAACACGTTTTTCTTCTTTCTAATCCTCTTTTTTCGGCGAAATCGAAACAACCACCGTCTTCTCGTCCTCCTTGACTTCGAACGATACCGTCACGAGCATCTTGCCTCCACCACCATCACCACCACCTTTCTTTTTATTCTTGTTCTTCTTGCCGTTTTTTTCTTTCTTTTCTTCGTCTTTGGACTCCTCTTCGACGACGGGGTCTTCTAATCCGGCGGCGATGCGCTCTTTCTTCACCTTTCGCTTCTCCAAGAATTCTTCCTTCTTCTCGTTGAGCAATTCTACACATCTGGGCACCTCGCCAACTATTAACGGCGCGGAAATGCCAACTTTACCAAACATACCGTACGCGTCTAAAGATAGGTTCACTTTGTCGGTTTCCTTTGGCGGTTTAGGTCCCGCGTTTTTCATCGCGTTGACTTTGTTCTTCTTCGCTTTCGTGAGCGTACCAGTCATGGAGAGCAAATCGTCCATCTCTTCGTCTTTGTCTCTCTTGTTGACCATTTTCAGACCGGACAACTTCGCGGTCAAGTCCTCCGCGCTTCCGTTTTTAGACGACGAGGACGTCGCTTCCGCCGGTGCACTTTTCGGTAAGAACTTTTGCAAGAAACTCACCAACTGGTCGCACGAAGAAATTTCCGCCTCGAACGGTTCCGGAGCGTTTTCTCTTTCCCACTGCTTTTTCCTCTCTTCCGACGCTTTTTTCTCCGACGCATACTCCGCGTCTCGCTCCGCGCGAAAGACTTTCTCTCTCTTCAACCACTCGTTGTTTTTCTTCTTAAAATCGTCTCGCAAATCGTCCATTTCTTTCCGAATCTTCAAGATTTGCTTATACGCGCCGTCTCTTTCTGATTCTAAAGCTTTCACGTTCTTGTTGAAGTTATCGCCGCCGCCGCTATTACCACTTTTACCATTTTCTTTCTTATTCTTGTTGTTGCCACCTCCCTCTACGCCGCGAATCTTATCGATTTCGTTCTTCAGTTTTTGCTGCTCCGCTTTGTTCGCGTTGATCTCCACGTCCTTCGCTTTCGCCTTTTCTTGCATAGCCTTCCTCGACCCGTCCGTCCCGGTAATCCGCGCCTGCTTCGCCGCCATCGCTCTCGCCGAATCCTTCATCTTATTCAACTGCTTAATCTTCTCCACCAAGACTTTCTCTTCCTTCAAACTCATCGTTTCGTGCGAAAGTTGGTCTTCGATTCTCGCCATCTCCGCGTCGATTTGCTCCGCGCTCTTCCCTCCTCCTCGGTTCCCGGAACCGCCGTCTCTCTCGCCTTTCCCCATGTTATCCAAAGCTTGAACTTCTTTCCTACACGCATCTCTCGTTTGCATCAAAATTTGACATTGCGCGGCTAACTCGTTTAATTTCGATCGAATCGGTGCGTATTTCGCTTGCTCTTTTTCTCGTCCGTCTCTCAAGACTTTGATTTTGCTTTTGGCCGATTCGATCGTTTTTTTCCTCTCCTCGATTTGTTCGTTCAACCTTTTCATCGCGGTTTCGTGTTTCTCTCGCGACGGTCTCGGCAGCCTTTGCACATCAGAGGTACTCTTCGTCTTGCTTTTGTTCGACGCTTTCTTCTCCTCGTCCTCGTCCTCGTCCGCAACATTTTCCGTCGTCGTCTTTAAATCTTCTTTTTCCTCTTTTTCCGCCGCGCTGACGACGACTTTCATCTCGTCCTCTTCCTTTTCCTTCTTCTCTTCTTTGGACGCTGCTTTCGAGGAGGAGGATGCGCTGGCGCTGCTCTTGGTGCCGCTCATATTGCGTCTAACGTCTCCAATTGAAGAAGCGTTTCGCGGAAGAAGAGAAACGCGCGAAGGAAAGAGTATCTAAAAAAACGGATCGTCTCCCCGATGAGATGATTTTCTTACTCGTACGCGCTCTCTTGGATCTCCAAACAACGAGAGAAGAAGAAGAATGTGAGAGTATATATTTCTTCCGCTAAAAACGAGAAAAGGATAAACAACGCTCCGCACGAGTGAGAGAGAGAGAAATAGGCGTTTTCTTGGTAAGAAGTCTCGGACTTGAAGCGTGTATGCAGGGGAAAACACTGACGGATGGGTTTCTTTTGGGGGAATAATATTCCTCGTCTCCCCAAACAGAGGGAGGGAAACCACGCACCAAAAAGAGGCGAAAAATGATCGAATGCTTCCCTGTCCCAGAAAAAGAACGAAAGCAAGAGAAAGAGAAAGAGATGAGTAAATTATGAATGTGAGAAAAGTGCTCTGCTGGCAAATTTTTTCATTTTGATTTTGGCTCGTGTGTTGTTCCTGCTTTGAACGCTGTATTTTGCGAGCGCGGAAGAACCCTGGCACACTATATATACATATATATATACATTAGAGATGAACAAACTCTCTCTTTCTCTCTCTCTCTCTCTTTCAAAATGAAAGCGCGCTTTTTATCATCGTTCTTCGTATTCCAACAAAATCTGGTGACAATCGACCAATACTTGCGCGTCTAAAGCGGCGTACGCGGTTTGAGATTCCGAGAGCGGCCGCGAGGACCAATCGGACATTCTGACGGATTTATCGAGCGGTTTTGAGAGAAGGACCGAGCACAGGTTGGAGAGACCGATGGGTTGGTGTCGGTTGAGTTCTTTCTCGAGGAGCCACGGTTTTCTTCTCCGATCGGTTCCTTCTCCGTTTTCTTCTTCTTCTTCTTCTTCTTCTTCTTCTTCTCCGTTCTTCTTCATCATCTTCTTCTTCTGTCTCGCGCTTCGAGCGTCTTCCACTCTCGTTCTCCAATAGTGTTGAAGGTCCAGGACGTTTCGCGGTTGGCCGAGGTACGACGCGCATTGACTGAGCCGCTTGAAGTCTTCTTTGCCGGCAAAGACGAGCTTTAAAATCGAATCGTTTGAAAATAAAGCGCCCAAAGTGTCTCTTAAAACCGTCGATGGCGCGTCGTCGATAAGTTTTGGGAGATCTAAGAGGAAACAATCCGATTTGGAACTGATTTGGAGCAACGCGACGGTTTCGCTGAGAGCGCTGCTGCGAGCTCGTTTCGACGGCGGCGGCGCGGCTTTCGCGTCGTCTTCTTTACTCTCTTCCTCATCCTCCTCGTTCTCATTCTCACTGTCTGAACCGCCGAGCTTGGCGGCCCATTCGGTATCGATGCCAATCGCATTGGACGCGCTTAAAACTCTAAACATTTCTTTCAAGGAATTTTCATCGTCCACGAAACTCACGTTTACGTTTTCTGGCAGTTTATAATATCGCAACTCGCGGTCCATGCGCATTTGCATCATCATCTCGTCCGAACAAATTGAAGCGATATCAGCTTCGCTAAAGCCACATCGCACGGCAAACGTTCTCGCGTACTCTAATTCTCCCGCAGTAACGAGCGCGCTCACCACTCGCTCTTGAAAACGGACGTCATCTCCGGCGTGTTTCAACGCCGCCTCGAACGCGCCTTTCGAAACCATTCGGTCGATGGAACTTTCCCAATACTGTTTCTTAATGTTCGGAAATTCTTCGTACAGATTGAACCGTTTCACGGCTCGAAACCCGGCCCTTAAAAACGCATGCGACTCCATGGCTAAACACGTCGCCACAAACTCAATCTTCTTCTCTCTCGACAGATTTTTCGTCAACTCTTCCAATAAACCAATCTCGTCTCTATTCGCCAAGAGCTCAAACGTTTCCGAGTTTGTAAACTTTTCCAACTCGAAATGCGTGATCGTCGCGCACGCGCTCCCTGGCGCTTCCTCCAATAAAAATTCAACGTACTCTTCTATGACTCGATTGGTGACGATATCGTTCGTTTCTTCCCCCCAAAAGAAATCCTCTTTGCCAACCCCGAACGACTCCGCGACGCGCGCGATAACTCTCGCCTGTTGCGCACCTCCGCCTCGCTCCTTGGCGGCAAAATACACTAAATTCGCCGCGCGGCGTCGGCTCTTTTCGCACCTCACTCTCGACCTCGTGATGTTCTTTAGTTCAAACCAGTTCCTAGTGTACGCTTCTCGAACGTTTGTCGCTCTCGTGCAACTCTCGATGATCACAAACTGAAGTAAAATCCGCTCGCTTTCAATCTCCTTCGTCGACGCTTTCGGCGCCGCTTCTTCTTCGTCGTCGTCGCAGAAGGACTCTTCCTGCCCCCAGTTTCGGTCATAAAATTCATCTTCTTCTTCTTCGTATTCTTTCATATCGTCGCTATTTTCTTCCTCTCGCACGCGTCGTTCGTCTTCCAAAATCTCCACGCAATCCAGACATATTCGCGGTGGAATCGAATACGTTCGCTCTTCTTCATCTTTTCCTCCATCTTCCATCATCTTTCGTTCGAAAAATTGAACGCACGTCTTCCTCAGTTCCGGAAACTTTTGTCGGTTCGCAATCATCTCGCGGAGAATTCGTAAGAGTTCGACGGCATCGTCATTATCATCGTCATCATTTGCTGCTGCTTTTCCTCCCGTCGTTGATTTTTGAAAAGCGGATGGTGATGTCGTTGCCGTCGTCGTCATCCTTTTCTTCCGCGGCGGAGGATGAGGATGACGTTCGCGACGAATACTGCGACGACTACGCGGTGAATGAAAATAAGAACAAGAACACTGCAACGACGACGAGGACGATAAAGGTGCCGCCGCCGTAGCGAAGCGCATGTGATGCGTTTTTGTTCTTCGATTGCTTCTTTTGTTGTAACGACTTTGGATTAGAAAAGATATTCTCTTTTAAAATTCGACAAAGAGGAGCCGATGAGGCGAGGAGAGAAGAGCGCTCGTTACGGTGCGAGTACGTAAAAATGAAGGTCTATATTTTGGTATGTTCACTCTCTCTCTCGGCTATTAAAGCGGCTCTCCCTCGTTGGATCTCTCTTTTTTTTTCTCTCTCTCTTTCCTGTCGGTGTGTTTTGCGTGGTATTTCGTTCTACGGTGATACGTTCGATGTCGCCTCTCTTCTTTTCTCTCTCTCTTTCTCTCTGCATCGACTCTCGTCTCTCTCATGTATATTATTTCTTTCTTTCTTTCTACTAACAATAATAATAATAATAATAATACTTAATCCTTCTTCTCGGATGGTCTTTCCACGCCTTCCCACGATTGCTGCCACTGCTTATCATAAAACGTCGCCTCGTCCGCTAAGACCTTCAAGTTGTCCAAATCGCTCAACTGTCTGACAAAGCAGACAAACATAACGGTCGCAAAGATCGCCGTCTTGCCCAAAAACGAGTCGTGTAACTCAACCAAACCAGTGTGCGTGGCCGCGTCGATCAAATACGCGAACAAATACCCAACCATCGCGGCTCTGCCGTTCGCCTTCTCCGCCTCGGGCAAGTGAAAGCGCATCATCCATACTTGCCACGGGATTTGACCGAGGTCAAACGTACCGTCTTCGTCATACACCGCCGGATTCTCCTCCAACATCTTTCTGTGCACAATTTCGGCGTCGATGACTGCGTTCCAATCCGTGGTCCCGTCCGCCTTGGCGAATTGCGCGAGATCCCACGTCCCATTCACCCATCTCGAGTCCTCCCATTTCTGGGTGGATTTCCCCATCAAACCAGCTTTGGTGGTCGCCGCGGCATCTTTCCCGAACGCCTCGGAGCCGGCTTTTGTGCCCCCTTTTTCGAGCGGGGAGAGTTTCTTCTCCGTGTTCGTCGCCGTCGCTTTGACGGTTCTGTTTTAATGCGTTAAAGTTGTTGTTGTCGTTCGAAGAAGATATTCGGTTTTGGATAATACGAAGAAGAGATAAGTCAGTGGACGGACACACGAGATCAAAAAAACAAATCATCATCATCATCATCTTCCTTTGCGACGACGACGACGAGGAAAGAAGCCCCTTCCCTTTACCTCCGGTCGTTTCAAAGGAAAACGACCCCGCGCGTCTCCTCATCTCTCAGAAAGAGGCCCACGCGACGACCGTTGTGGACGCACGAAGCGAAGAAAAAGAAAGAGCGCGAGGACGAGAGAGATGTTCGTCCGCTCTGCATTCAGAGATATTTCCCACAAAAAGGAAAAAAAAAACTAAAATTAGCCCCTCGCATCAATCGCGACGAAACGCGTCGCACCTGTTCACGCGAGAGTTCGCTCTGCAATTTCTGAGCGCAGAAACCGTTGAAACAGATTGCGCGCGTAAGGAAAACATTTCGAGTTTACTGTTGCGACGTTCGCGTGGTCTTTATTCTCTCGTGTGATTGAAAACAATTCTACGCGTTTGAGAGGATGATTTTTAGACGGCAGAGCGGAGCTTTTTCGGATGAAATTTTTCAGGCGAAAGAGATCTCTTTTTGGGTGGAGATCTTTCAAAAGAGGCGACGCCCACACAAAAAAAGGGTGATGAAATCGATGACTTTTTAAGGTGGTGGTAACGGTACATCCGTTTCGATGACGACGATTCAGACGACGACGACTTTGAACGGGACGACTTTTACGACGACGACGACGACGAGGAGGAGGAGGAATATTCTTCATCGGGGGACCTCCTCCACCTCTCGTCGTCCTCAGACTTCGAAGTCCTCCTCTTCAAAGGGGGGAAAATCATCATCATCGTGGGGAAAAGAGAAGACGACGTTGGTGTTTGATTTAGACGGCGTTTTGTACCCAGCCTCGAACGGGTACTTGGAGAACGTGCGAGACAATCAGCGAAAATTTTTAACGGAGAAGTTTAATTTAAGTTTAGAAGACGCGAGACGCGTGCGGAAAGAGGCGTTCGAGAAACACAATCAGACGTTGAAAGGATTGCGGAGTTTAGGATACGCGGTGGAACACGACGAGTTTACGGAGTACGTGCGCAAAGGATACGACGAGTATCTCTCGTGCGATCTAAGAGTGAACAAAACGCTCGAACGACTGAAACTGGCGTGTTCGAAGAGGAAAGGCAAGATGGTGTTGATGACGAATACGGCGGAAAAGCAAGCGAGGAAGTGTTTAGGCGCGTTGAACATCGACGAAAAGTTATTCGAAGATGGCATATACGGGAGTTCTTTTATGGGTGACAACGCGAAACCGATGCCTGAAGCATTCGAGATGGTGTGTGAAGATATAGGAGTCTCGCCGAAAGAATGCGTCATGTTTGAGGATTCGTTTAAGAACTTGAAAACGTGCGTAGCTTTAGGCATGGGGGGCGTTTTCGTCGCCGGGGAGACGTTGGAGATGGAACTTGGTGGCGGTGGTGAAAAAAATAAAGATAAGAGCGATAAGGGCGAGTTAAATGCAGTCGCGAATGTTGTCGTCGAATCCATCGGCGATTTATTTGAAGTTTGCCCGGAGTTGTTCGATTGATTTTTTTTCCAGTTCCTCTTCGAAAGAATGTGGGTGACGCGCGTTTGTACCTTTAGATTTTGTAACAATACAGAGATATAGAAAGACAAGTGGTAGTACTAAGATTTGTTTGTAGATTGTATTATTAAATGCTTGTACTCGCCATGGCCGCCGCGCCTACGATGCTACTCGCAAACACAAACATCGAACTCTTCTTCGCGTTTTCGTTATCGATCCCAAACACGCTCATGTCCCAAATCACGTGCCTCAACCCGGCGACGCCGTGATACACAAACGGGAAACTCAACATCGCTTTCGCTGGAAACACGAGCAAAGGAAACTGCGATTTAAACAGCTCCACGGTTTCCGGTACCGCCTCTGGGCCTCCCACGCACGCGATCACGCCCCCTACGCCAACCGCTCCGGACAACACGCACCCGGTGACTCTGTTGGTAATCGAGGACAACGCCACGATCGGAAACTTATAGTGCGCGCTCTTCCCGTCCACGTCCAGAACGTCTGGACTCAGAGGACGTGTGTTCAACAGTTCTCGATGGTTCCTCGGTGTGCCTAAAAACGCGGTCCCTCCGGTTTTCGGTTGTCCGTATTCCTCGGGAACTCCCGTTTGACCAATCTTGGCTGTCGCACTCGTCGTGAACGACTTTTTCCCTTTCGTGTAATACAGATTCTGTTGACGATGATGATGATGTTGAAATTGTTCCCGTTGTTCTCTTTGTTCTCGTCGCTCGGAAGTTTGAAGAAAAAAACAAAGCGGCTTTTGGGAGCACGAGTTCGTCCCGAACTGCTGCTGCTCCGAATGTTGCAAAGCTCTCCTCCCCGCTCGACGAAGCATGTTTGAATATACGTCTCAGTAAAAAAAGAGAGAGAGAAAGAACGAGAGAGGTTTGGTTTGATTTCTTCTGAAGAGAAAAAAAAGTCAAAAGTGTCAAGAAAAAAAAAAATTATTTCGCCAGACTTTTCCTCTTTTTTTCTCCCGTTTCTTTCTGTACCGAGGAACTCTTAAAATTAATCTACCTCTCTCTTAAAAACACTTTTGTGTTTTCTGCTGCTAAACTCGTCGTCACGAAGGAGGTTTGAATACGAATAAGTAAGAGAGAAGAGAGGGTTGCTTTTGGTCCTCTTTGTCTTCCTTCCGAGAAGCGCGGCGGAGATTTATTCAACGCAGAAGAAGAAGATTTATTATAGAA
>Ga0209631_10000441_pt1 | contig 56116 bp, 37 predicted proteins | sample COG_08_FD_184752 | JGI IMG/M metagenome (GOLD analysis project Ga0209631, IMG submission 184752) | Pelagic Microbial community sample from North Sea - COGITO 998_met_08 (SPAdes) (version 2) | ecosystem: Environmental > Aquatic > Marine > Neritic zone/Coastal water | place: Helgoland, sampling... | reverse complement strand
AAGGGAACGACATTGATTTGTTCAAGCACGTGGCAAGATCAAACCTCATACCAGCGAATGCTTGGTTTCCAGCCAAAACCATGTATGCTGACAATTGTTAATCTTAAGAGCCATGCAACAACTGCCATACCCTTTGCTTGAGCGTTCTCACACACCAAGGTACGACGCAATGTCAAGGAGATTTTTTCCAGTGACAATTGGGACTCCTGCCTTTTCGAAGGCCTCCATCGAGGACGCCCTTGTTGGATTGAAACCGATAAAATGACCACCATCGATCTTCATGGACAAATCCATTTCCGAATCGCCTACACTCACGCAACCCTCAGGTTGAAGATTGTTCATGTTGAGAAGTTTGGTAATGATTTCACCCTTTCCGGTTGCATGCAGTCGGCATACACCTTCATCGCTGAGTGTATCATCCTCGTTGAATTCAAACCCGTTTGCAATCCAATCATCGACTTTTAGCATGGCTGCTATTGAGGCAACGAAGAGGTCCACGCCAGCGCTGACAATGGCCACAAAAATTCCTGCCTCTTGCAACCGTAGCACCAACTCTCTTGCTCCTTCCATCAATTGAACACCAGCGTATGCCCGGAAGAGATCGTCGCGGTGGATTGGATTTTCGATGCTCTTCCATTTCGCAATATCAAGACGCATAAACTCAACATCGGTGATTTCTCCACGGATGAAGCGTTGTAGATTCTCTGAATTGTCGGTGCCGAAGTGATCATGCAACGTTCTCCACGAGCTGACAGCATCGACGAGGACCCCATCACAGTCAAAGACCACACAGGTGGTTTTTGTGAGCGGACTGGGGCCATTCGCGGGAGGCATGGCTCATCGAAGGTGGACTGCCTTGAAAGGCTTCGCAACCTGCTTGTGAATGAAAAGAACCCGTTGGAGGGATCAAAGAAAGAGAGGGTCCGAAGACAGGGGGCCCCTTTCGGAAACCCCCTGCGTTCGGGCGGGCTTTCCACCAGTGAGGTGGATCATCCCATCACTGGGATGTTGAGAGGCAGAAGGGAAAGGAGCCGAAGCCCCTTTCCCTAATGCTTCTGGTTGTCTTCACCGTTTGACTTGAACTCAAGCCTTGACGTCGTATGACAAGCCACTCCAGGTGCGCAAGAGCGCTCCTTGTCCAACGCTTGGAGCGTAGGATAGAGTGATTGTCACGTCCTCGAGAGGAGTGCCGTCAGGGGCGTGGGTTCGCACGAAGATGGTGTCACCAGTGTTGAAGGTCGAAACCGAATCGGTTCCTTCCTTGTTCACTTGGTCGACGAAAGTGATGAATGCATCACTGTTCGCGGGGTTGAACCCGTACACACCATTCGTGTCTGCCATATTCGCTTCATCGATTGCTGTGTTTCCATCAGCATCGGTGTAGATCACACGCAGAACAACTGCTTGAGTTGCCAAGTCTGTTTCAGACGATTGCACTGTAATTCGCCAGTGGCCTGTTTCAGCGTCGAAGCCGTCGATGTCCTCGATATCGAAGGTGACCCGAGGGACACCCTTGACGTCGGTTTCAGCGAGGCTGCTTGCCCAAACAAAGATCACACCAGAGAGCACGACGGTGATAGCGACCATCAAGATGGTAGCAATCACTGGGCTCACTGCAGCGTCGTCATCAGCCATGGTCATGGTGGCGACTTCTTCTTCATCATCAGCACGGCGGCTGGAGAAGGCAAGTGCGCTCACGAAGAGACCGGTAAGGCTGACAGCAACGAGGCTTGGTGCGAACGATGGCACCGAGCTGGCTCCGATGGTTCGCACGACGCTTGGGAGCGGTTGTGCGGTGGCCTCGAAGGTGCCCGGTGGTTGGTTGGCGTGGTTACAGATCGAACCAATCTCGAGGGAAGTCATTCGGTTGTTACACCAGTTGCTGTCTTCGAGAAGTGGTCGACGTTCGGAGGTCTGGGTAGCGTTGCTACCGTATTGTCCAGGCTTGGACCAGTCAGCGCCCTGAATGCCGTTGTTGTTGGCACGGTGGGATGCTGGGTCGTCAGTCTGGAAGCGGTCCGAAACTGCTGCAGTCAAGTCACATGGGTCGTTCAAGCAAGTCACAACATCCATTTCGACCCACACGTTGGTGGTGTCCTTGGTGATGTAGACCATTTCGTCGAAGGCCACAGTTGTTCCATAAGATGGGACAGTGTAGTATCGAGTTGGCTCGTCCTCTTGGTGACCATCAGTGTGGAAGGTCACTGCAAGCATGTGATCGTAGGTGTACGGTCCTTCGTCGCCACCAGCGCCGACATTCACAGTAACAGGCACGTAGGTGCCGGTCATGATGTTGGTCACGCCGTTGAAGTCGAAGCCGGAGACGCTGTCTAGGTAGTAGTCAGCGACTTGCTCACGAACGTTTTCGACACGGACACCGATTTCGATGTCGTCTTGGCCTTGTGTGTACGGTGCTAGCTGCTCGGCGAATGCGCTGTTGAGCACAGTCGTGTCGTAGTTAGGCACGTAACTTGGGGCAGTTGCAGTATCTTCAAGCACCAAACGGATCTTACAGAACTCGGATCCGGATGGACCGATCTGGTGGATACCGTTGTCGTTGAGGTAATCGATCTCCCAATCCTTAGCGTTGGTCGTTGCGTCTGGAATCAGTGTGAACACGAGTTGGTCACCAACGATGGTCGTGGTGAAGTAGTTCGTGTATGTGCACTGGTTGGTCGATTCAACAGTCCATGTGAGGTCAGTGAGTTCGTGGTCAACGTCGGTCATCACGGAACTGAGGTCATAGGTCAAGTTCTCAGAGGACGTGTCGTCTTCCATCAAGCTGATTTGCCAAGGTGCTGCAGGGATGGAGCCGTTAGCGGCTTCCATGACCGTACCGTTCTGTCGGTCCCAGGTTGGGATCACAGGTGCATCGTTCACTGGAGCGACAGAGAAGTCAACTTCGTATGGAGTTGCTTCGCTGTTAGCAGCAGCGTCGTCAGACAAGGTGAGGGTCACCGTACAGCTACCACCGAGTTCGTTGTTTGTGTTCTCGGTGATCACCAAGGTGTTCAGTTCGTTCACTTCAACACCGAATGCGATACAGTCGGTTGGCACGCTTGCGTCCCAGTCGTAGATTTGGCGGTCAGGCGATTGCTCGTTAGCCATGTCACGGATGTAGGACGATGAAGCATTTGAGACGTTACCAAGGAACTTGCTGTGAACGCCGAAGCCTTCTGGCAAGATGTTGGTGAAGGTATCGTCAGCTGCAATGATCGGGCGGCAGTCTGTTTCCAAGACGTTGCAGATCACAGGTGCGTCGTTGACATTGAGGACTTCGAACGTGATGTTCTTGGTGTCCGTCAATCCGTTGCTGTCAGTGACCGTGAACTCGTAGGACATAGTACCGAATTGGTCGTCCAGAGGAGTGATGGTGACTGCGTGTCCATTCTGAGCCCAATCAACCAGAACATCGTCGAAAGCGACAATGTTTCCGGAGGTGGATGCCCATCCAAGATTAGCTTCTTCGTCTTGCACATCGTCAGCCATGTTGGTTAGGCTGAAGGTGTATGCGCCAGAGTCTTCGTCAACGGTGATGTCAGCCAGCGAGGTCTGAATTTCAGGGCAGGCACGAGCCATGTCCATGTTCAGGTTCACGTTGGTTGCGAGCGAAACGTCATTGGTTGTAGCCCAGTCGTAGGCACAATCTGCTTCAGTCTTGATCATCACATCGTAGTTCTTGGCGACGCTTGGTGTGTTGCTGCCCTTGTAGGAGCGGTACACAAGCACTTCGTCAGAGATAGCACCGGTGGCTAGATCGCCGTGCGTGAGCTCGACGGTCAAGTATTCGGTGAACGATTGCAAGGTGTTTGCACTGTCGATGGTTTGCGTTGGGTGAACGGTGCTCACGTCTGCGGTGTTTTCACCTTGGACGATTGCAACGATGTCCACTTGGTCAGGGGTGCCACCCATTCGTGAGAATGGAATAGCAATCTCTGCAAAGTTACCGGAGAAGTCAACATCAACAGTAGCGCTGCTAAGTGAGGTTGGACCCCATCCGAGGAACCCGTAGCTGTACAAGTCGTAGGAGGATTCACTGTCTGCCCAAAGCACGTAGTTGGCTTGGAATGGCAGGGAGTGAGCGCCACCGAGGTTGTAACCTGTGCTGCTTCCTGCGCCATCCACACTGAGGTAGATGAGCAGATCGCTCGTGGAGAGGTCTTCACCGGTCAAACCGATGTAGAGGTCGTCTCCTTCGATGTAGGTCACCATCATGTCGTTGGTTCCGTCACCGCTCATGACACCAGGCATAGCGTAGCCAGATGGGTTGAGGGCGTTTCCACCGTTCCAGTCAGCGTCCGATCCGTCAATGTTCATGACTTCAGGTTGGAAGCTTGTGGACACGTAAGATGCACGGGTTCCGTCTGTCGACTGGATGAGCATGCTGACTTCCTTGGAAGGTGCAGCAGTCAAGTGGGTCGAAGTCATCGAGAACAAGTTTGCTTCATCGATGGTAGCCGACGGGTCGACAATCAACTTCGAAGCATCGATTGTGTTACCAATCGAGGTCACGTATGCGTTAGAACCAGCGTTGATTTGGTTGTCCGAAGCGGTCCAGGTCATGTTTTCAACAGATCCTTGTGCTTCCACGACTTCAAGAGCGGTGGTTGCATCGACGGTTCCTCCATCCCAGCGGAATGGAGAGTTTTCGACGTACATTCCAACAAGTCCGGATGCGTTCATTGGGTAGACCCAAACATCATCGGAATCGATGACGTAGAGGCCAGTTCCTGTAGAACCACCATCGACGCTTGCGGTGATTGCGCTCACGGTTGCATCATCCACGTAGGCACCGTATACGGTACCAGTGAGGGATGCGTCGCCAGTGAGGTAGAGTTCACCGCTTGTCTTTGTCACACCGTTCTCGAATCCGGTAACAGTGGTTCCTGACAAGGTCAGAATGTCACCGTTTGCATCATCAGCGTTGATTCCGTGAGTGGATGCAGTTCCGTCTCCTTGGAGCGAAGAACCTGTGTCCACAACGTCACAGTTGCTGATCACCATAGCAGCGTCAGACAATGTGATGGAGTTTCCGCCAGTGTTGATCTGAACACCGTCACAGTCTTCCATGTTGATACCGACTGCGTTTGGTGAGACACGTCCTGCTGTCAGTTCAATGGTGTTGTCAGTGATGCTTGGGCCGGTGTATCCACCAGCTGAGCCACCTTCAACCATGAAGACATCCGTACCACCGTCACCGTAGGAGTCACGGAGGGTCAGGGTGTAGCTTCCTGCATCGGAGTACGTGACCAGTGGTTCGTAAGCAGTGTTGCTCGCGAACGTGTTGGTTGGCCACGAATCTTGGGTACCGTCAGGCTTGTCGATGGTGATGCTTGCTTCATAGCCCCACGAATCGGTCTGAATGTTAACCGCCATGGTCTTGCCAGCAGCAAGTGTCACTGTACAGGTTGTAGGTCCGGAAGAGTACGAGTACGATCGGATCGTACACAAGGACGTAGATGGCGCTGGCGGGTTCGTCATTGAATCAAGAACGATACCTCCATCAGCGTCAATCAAAGTGTTGCCAGTTACGTCACCGTATCCACCGTTGATATCGATACCAGCGTGGGATGCATCACCGTTTCCGTTGATGGTGTTGTCCGAGACTTCGAAGTCAAGGGCGTTCACCATGTACACACCGTTTGTGAGTGTGTTGATGGTGTTGTCAGTGATGACTGCACCTTCGTGGTCACCTGGGTAGAACGCAATTGCTCCATTGCTGGTGTCACCGGAGTTGAAGGTGTTACCAGAGATGGTTGCGAAGTCTGCGTCACCGTTGGTGTATGCCCAGATATCAGCGATTTCTCCACCATCGTTGAACGTGTTGTCCGAGATAGTGATGTTGTCTGCTCCGACGACACCGTTGTGGTAGTTGTAGTATGTTGCTCGCTCGAGCATCACACCGACACCACAGTTGTTGAAGGTGTTACCAGAGATCACGCCACCGTCGCCACCAGAAATCTGCATGCAGATGTCAGTCACTTGAATCGCGTTGTTCAGCGAGGTGTAACCCTTGTAGTGGGTAATGGTTGAGTTCGTCAATGCGAGGTCTTCTACTTCCCAATTGTAGTTGTTGTAGTAGTTGTAACCGTTTGCAATGTCGATCGTAGCGATGTTCGACAACACGCTGTTGTTCATCACGAAGTGGGCGAAGTTGTAGAAGTAGTACCCGAGTTCAATGGCGAAAGATTCACCGCTGTCCTCATCGACTGCCACACCGTAGATTCCACCGTCGTTCATGTACAATCCAGCGCCACCGGGGCTCTTGGAGTAATAGCGCGACGAACCAACGAAATCATACGCACCGGTGGTGAGCAGAGTCGTTCCGTTGAAATTGTAATCAGTTCCACCGTTGAAGTACATGTACCCGGTATCCACCATGACCACTTCGTTGGTCAGGCTGGTGGCGATTCCACCATAGTAACCGTATTCTGTCACGGTTCCACCGGACCCGTCATCAAGTGTTCGGGATCCCGAGGTTGAGAACGAACCTGAGCATGTTGCCACGGTTGTGTATGCACTGCTTGTGAAACCATAGCACACACGATGGTTGATCTTCTGCGTGAGAGCAATTGATTCGGTGTTTCCAGCTTGGTCAACAAGAGACACAGCAGTGTTTGCATGTCGGAAGTCAGCAACAGTGTTGTTGTAGAACACTTCAGCGACAGTCATTGCGGTGTATCCAGCGAGTGATGGAACGTCCTTACCGTTCGCGTCCACAGTTGCGGTCGTGAAGGTGAGGTCGCTCGCAACACCGTTGGCATCAGTGACCGCTGAACCTGCTGAGCCACCACTGGCGTCGAGGAGGCTCACGGTTGCACCGACAACAGAATTGGTGTCGGCGCTGAGGGTCACATCCAGAGTTCGCATGCGAGTGAACTTACCGACTCCAGTGACATCGACCGAGTCGACGTCAACAGTTCCTTCGATATATTCCACCATTGAACTTCCAGTGATGACAATGTCCTGGGAGTTAGCCATGGTCATGTCAGTCAAAGTGAACTCACCGGATCCTGCTGTTTCGATTCCCACAGCGTTTGTGGAAATTGTCATGCCGTCCATGGTCACAGCATTTGCTGTGTTTGGACCATACTTGAACGCTGCACCTGCGCTGTTGGTGACCGTACCAGTGACATCTCCAGAGATGTCCTTTGCGTAGTACACACCAGCCGAGGTTTGGCTGTCCAAATCAAGGTTATCCAATTCGATAGAACCGGATGCGGAACTGCTGACGAGGACACCGTAGGTTCCACCGTCAACTTCCAAACCATCGATTGTTGCCGTTGATTGTCCAGTGATTTCGACACCGGAGTCAACAGGTGAGGACACGGCAATGTTCTCGAATGCACCAGCAGCGTATGCGCCACCAATTTCGATTCCATTTTCTGCTCCAGAGATGGAACCATCCTTGAACAGAGGCGTACCGGATTCACGGACATAGTCGCCGAGATCTGCTGCATTGTTACCTGCTCGTGCAACGAACTCCATGCGGTCTTGGAAGTTGTCAGCACGGTTGTGCAAGACGTCGATGTACAACGAAACCTTGGAGATGTTCGAAGCCGAGATGTCCACAGTAGGCATGGTCAAACGAGCACCTTGCCCTGGACTCATGTAATACGTGTAAGCTTGATCTGCACAGACGTTGTATGACGATGGGTATCCGCCACCATAGCCTTCAGGAGGCGTGAATGGTCCGTTGTTACCACCGTGGTATGAGGTGTAGTACAGAGCCCACCAGTGGTACGGGTAGTAAGCGTAGGAACCGGTTGGGGTCACGCCATCGATGTTTTCCCACGCGAAGCCGAACTGTTCTGGAGCTTCGTAGTAGCCAGGGTATCCCGGATTGGTTCCAGGGCCACCAGGCCAGTAGCGCCACATGTAGTAGAAGTAGCCCTCAAGGCCAGACGGGTAGTTTGGCCCGAATGAGTAACCATAGTAGTCACATGACCAACTTGGCACACCACCGGTAGCACCAGCAGCGTAGGTAGCGGTCGTACCGACACCGGATGCTGGGTCTGCAGAACTGTATGGGTAGTAACCGAGGTCAGAGGATTGGGTGACGTTCCAAGCGTTTCCGTTGTTGTCTTCCAACTCAATGTTATATCGGTCAGTGATCATGTAGTACTTTGTGGTAGCGTAGTTGTATGTTGGGTGTGCGTTACCGCCACCGTAAATGCTGTTCCAGCCAACTTGGAGGTAGTCTTCCGAGAGGTAGGTCGACAAGTCAATCTTGTATGTCTTCCAACCAGTGTTTTCACCGGCAAGCAAAGTGCTGCGGTAAACGGTAGGCAAGGACATACCACCGTACACGTCAACACCAACGGTGTTGTCGGTTGCGGTGAATCCATCAACTTGAGGAGCGCCGTTGTAGGATTGGATACCAACTGCAGCGTTCTTTACGATGATGTTTTCGATGGTACCTCCAGATGCTTCAACCCAGAGTGCGGTACCGGTTTGTCCGGTGTTAATGATGCTCGAATCTGCGATGTTCACAGTTCCGCCATCAACCTTGACGGTAGCCATTTCTGAGTTCGATGCAGATGCACCGAACACGGTAGCGCTGTTGCTCATGACAAGAGTTGCACCGTCGCCAACCATGAGGGCAGCGCCAGTAGCGGAGTCTTGAGCGACATCTCGGAGAGTACCACCATCGATTTCGAGGGTTCCATCTTGGATGTCCATGTGGAGGCCGTAGGTGGACGAAACAGCCCTCACAGTACCAACAGCACCTGTATCAGGTGACAAGGTTACCTTGAGTGAGCCACCATCGCTGATGGTGAGCACTGGGGAACTTGTTGCTGTGCTCTTGACCTTTAGGACGGATCCCAAGAGGACGATGTTACAGCCGTCGAGTTCGAGATCAGCAGCCAAGGTCATTGGTGTGCTGTCGAAGACGTATGCGTTGAGCGCAGCATCGTAGGTTGTTGCGAGGGTCACGTTAGCGGCGATCCATGCACAGTCCATACCTGCTTGGTCGAATTCCACAGGAGCAGGTTCGAGCAAGAGGTCAATGGTGTCTCCAACGGTGTAGGTTCCATCTGTTGGGTACCATGCATCCGTGTAAAGAGTTTCATTCTGTCCTGCTGCACCGAACGCACGCAAGTTGTGGTCGTCGTAGCTGTTTCCAGATTCGTCACCGGTGATGACCCACACAGTGGCCATACCGTTTGCATCGGTGATGTGGGAGCCAACTTCGAAGAGTTCGGATCCCGAAGAATCAACCACAGTTGCACTGACGTAGTGTCCAGATTTGTACACCGTAGTGGCTACGTTGTTGATCAATGCGTTACGGTAGGTGTAAGCTGTTGCCAGTCCACCGTACCAGATTTCCGACGAGGACGAAGCAGTTACCTTTCCATCAGTTCCATCGTAGGCGGAGGTAGCTCCGTCGACGAGGACGTGGATCAAGCGGACATCCGAGTTGGTGTCTGCGTAGGCAAAGTCTGCGAGTCCGGTACCGGAGGTGGTCACGTCAGTTTGACCGATGGTGACATCGGAGTATCGGGCGTAAACCATTGGATCAACGGTGTTGGCGTGGGTGATGTCTCCATTTTCGATGGTCATCGTGTTCGCAGCGATTGAACAACCGTTGGAACTGACACCGGTTGCGGTGACAGTGTTCATGTGGATGTTCCAACCACAACCGCTCACTGAAATGTCAGTAGCGACCATGTTGTTCATAGGCACCAAAGTCGAAGTGATTGCGTTACCAGTCATCGATAGCGAACCAATGGTCACGCTGTCGAAGGTGCCAGGTTGCACACGGGTCATTGCGGTGTCACCAGCGGTCACGTCGTCGAAGACGGCGTTGTCTGCGGATGGCCCGTTACCGGTGCTCGCTGTTCCACCAGGGGTGATGGTCATGGTTGCGGAACCGAAATCGACGGTTGTCATCATGAGTGCGTCCATTGCTTCGATTGAAACCGATGCATAGTCGTCTGCGTCAAAGTTGTGAAGCACCACTTCGCTGCCACTGCCTGCTGCGGACCCGAATGCGGTTCCGGTTTGGGCGCTAGCTGCGTTAGCGGTCACGTTGCTGACGGTGACGGATGCAAAGTCGACATCAATGAGGTTGACGTATGCGTTGGTCACTGTGGTGTTCTCTAGGAAGAGAGCACCGCCAGTCGATCCGGCGACATTGACGATTGCACCACCAGCGGAGTTTCCGTCGGTGTTACAGTCCTTCATGGTACCTTCAGTGAGTGTTGCCACGGTGTCTTCTGCGAAGTCGAAACAAGCAGAGTCTGCGCCGTCAACGCTGAAGTCAGTCATGGTCACCACAGTGCCTTGTCCGCTTCCGTGAGAGAAAGCAGAGCCGACATCGGTGAACGTCACATGGTCCATCGTGAAGTTACCAACGTTAGAGTTGGTGCTTGGCGAGGATCCGTGGCGTGAACCAGCGGAGATGGCAGCGTCAGAGGTGTTTGCGAAGTCAACGTAGGAGAACGTATGACGGTCATCTGTGCCTGACGAGCAAGCAGCAGTGAATGCCATTCCAGTCCATTCAGCACCATCTGCACCCTCGATGAGGATGTGGTCGGTGTTGTTTCCGTTAAGGGTCATCTGGTCACAGGTACCGTCAAAGGAAATTCCCTTGCCGGCAGCGACCTGAATTGTCACACCTGGTTGCACAGTCAAATCAGCCGAAATGGTGAGGTAGTCACCGCTTGGGTTGATCCGGATTGGGCTGTCAGTAGCGTCCCATGTGGTGTCTTGGGTAATGTCGGATGTGACATCAGTACCCTTGCCTTCGAAAGGCATGGTTCGGTAGTAGACACCGCAATCGACGTTTGTGTTCTGGTAGCAGTAGTAAGTACCGTAGTACGACCAGTATGGTGCGATTGTACCTGCACGGGCAAAGCTGCTCGAGGAGTATGGCAACTGTGGCATGTTACCATACCATGTGGTCATACTTCGAACCAATGCAGTGGATCCAGAACTCACGAAGTGCATGTTACCGTGTCGTCCGAGGTTGATACGGTCGTTGCTGTCTGTGTAGTTGTAGTCAGTACCGAAGTAGGTAAAGTTGAACCCATCAGGCATTGCGATGTTATCAGCACACTTGTTCGCCCATGTGTTCCAGTAGTAACTGGATGCACAGTAGTAACCAGACGGTTGACCACTGGATGAACCCGTGATTGCCGAGGCATCAGCGTTCACCAAGCCAGAGAGGCCACGGTCGAAAGACTCGAAGCTGCTACCGGTCGAAGTTGTCGAGATTCGGTAGTTGGCTGGGTGTGGGTTTGTTCCGGTGATGTACTGAGTGCTGGTGCGGTGTCGGATGGTTTGACCCATTGTTCGGGTTTGGTCCATGAATCCGACAGTAGCAGCGTCATACGAGTTGGTACAAGCGTCGTCGTACTTGAACTCGATTTCGTTGGTGACGTCATAGAAGACGGCTTGGTAAGTACAGTAATCGTTACTGGAGTAGCCCATGTCTCGCCATTCAACGATAAACATCTTGTTTGGATCACCGACTGAGAAAGATTCGGTCGATGTCGTCTGGGTGTTAATTCCACCAGCGACGGCCGACACGTCTTCAGCCTTCATGTAATACTCAACAGTGTCACCACGTTCAAGGTCTTCGATGTCTGCAGACCAGTCACAGTTCGCCAACGAACAATCTGCTCGTGTCTTACCGGATTCTTGAGTCATGACGACGGAAGTCCAGGAACCAGCGGTGCCGCCATCAGGGGTCACACGGTAGTACATGGTTGGACCGACACCAGCGGAGGTGCTCACGTTGAGACCAGCTGGTGGGTCGCCTGCATCAGCGATTGTTGCGGTGATCGTTCGTGACTTGCTGTGGGAATCAGCAAGTGCAGAATGGGTGAATTCAGGTTTGAACGTATCAGGTGTTGGTGCAACATTACCGAACTTGTAGGTGACATCGCCAGAGGAGGCGATTCGGCCGTAGTAGCCCATACCGAGTGCGAATCCGCTCCACCTGTAGTTGGTGACACCAGAGTATGCACCAGCGTAGTAGTAAGCAGAGGAACAGTCGTTGTAAGAGCTGTATGGGCTGCGCCAGAAGTAGGTGAAACCATTGCTGGTCACACACAAGCGGTTAGCGTTTGTTCCGGCACCGCCGGTTTCGTTACCGAATCCGAACTTGCCAAACATGCCACCGTAATCGCTGCCCAAGGTGATCTTGTAAGCGTTGGTGTAACCATACGAGCGGCTGCTGTCAGCGGAAGTTCCGCCGTTGAGCGTTTCGTCGATTGAAGTCGATGTACCGACTCCGACCATTGCGAAGGCATCGCTTGAACTGTCGTAGAGGAACATGAGGTTCATTCCAGGACCGTTAGCAGCGGAAATGGTGAGGTATCCACCATCATCCTTGTGCAACTCATCGATGTTTGAACGTGTTCCACCCATACCGTTGTACCCAGACGACGCAGTGGTCGTGTGCTGAGCAATCCAGTTCGAGTAGAAGTAATACGACGAGGAGTAGAAGCAAGAGCTGCTACCGGTTCCACAAGACGAAGTGTCGAATTCGAAGTAGAATTCATTGCTGTCGTCAAAGTGAGTCATCTGCCGATCGAAGTATTGGTTTGCACCTGGCGAGTAGTAGTTAGCTGCGTGCACATCTGTGGTGAGCACAGTCAACTTCTTGGTGTCTCCAGCATCTTCAACATCTTCCACTGCGAAGTAGTAAGGTGTCGGGGTGGTTTGGGCACCGGTCAATGCTGGGTCGTATCCAACGTTAGCACCGCCAGCGGTGTTGAGGTCTTGGAACTTCCAGTAGTACTCGACGTAGTCGCCTGCAGAGATTGTCCCTGTGGCAGCCTTGAATTGGCACTCAGAGGAGGTCGAACTGCAGGTTCCAATGCTGGTTGCTGTGACGCTGGTGTACGAACCGTTGTTGAGTGCGTAGTTGAGCGTTGGAGCGTTTGCAGTCGTGGTGTCAATACCAGACATATCGGTGAGGGTCGTGAAGAAAGTGCGGACACCTTCAACGTACGAGGTCACACCGCTGTATGGCACAAAGCCGGACAGAGGAGCGTCCGTATCCGTGCCACCAGAGTAGGTGATTTGGATGTAGGAGTTCGACGAACCAGAGGTGTAAGCGTAGCTGTACAAGTAGGTCGAAGATGTCACTCGCTGCCCGATTCCGACGGTACCGGCGTTGGTTTGAGCGGACGTGATGTATCCTGCTGCAGTTCCGGAGGAACATGTTGCTGCGGAGGTACAAACGTCAGCGGTCTTCCAACTGCCACTGCTACCAATGGAGTAGGTGTCGAAGGATGGGCTGTTCCACAAGGAAGTGATCATTCGGCGGGATGCAGCAGAGTTGTAGCTGCTTCCTGAGAGGATCTGGCTTGCGGTCAGCGCTCCGGAACACGTAGCGGTTGGCATAGTGTGGGAGTACGACGACAGGGTCGGTGAACCACAGTTCTCAAGAACGGTAGCGGTCACTGATGTCGAGGAAGAACCCGAGCGGTATTGGAGGTAGGACTTCCAGCTGATAGCGTCAACTGTAGCACCGGATGGCAGTGCGTTGCTGGAGGTGTAGGTGTAGCGGTGCCATGGCATGTATCGCATCTGAGAGTAGTACCGGTATGTGTAGCGGTAGGAACTGGAGTAACAGTTGCGGTAGTAGCGGTAACAGTATCCACCTGCATTGCTGTAGACCTTGATGGTCGGATCGATAGCAAGCGGGAACACACGGTCTTCAGACATCAACCACTCGGATTCCACTGCGGTCGTAATGACAACTTGTGGGCCGTAGACTTGGATGAAGAAAGTCGCCGTGTATGGTTCTGCGGAGCCTTCTTCCAACACGGTCGGGACTGGGATCTCTGCAAGGAGTTCACCAGTTTCGATGTGTCGGATTTCGAGGGCTTCCTGGGTTTGCGTGATTTCTTCGCCGAGCATGTTGTCGCCGAGGAAGAGAGCGAAACCGGATGGAATTTGGATGGTTTCTGAAAGACCGAACCAAGCAGCTCCTGGCTCAAGAACAGGTCGCTCGCGGATGACGAGGTTCTGCTTGAGTTGGGTTGACTCGACGGTGTAGTCGAGGTCGAAGCCTTCTGCGATCGGGTATCGAAGGACGTTTCCACCGACGGTCACGCCTTCTTGCGAAGGAGCAACGTGGTACGGTTGTGGCGCAGTGCCAGATTCGTCCAAAGTCACGATCATTGGTGCGATACCTGTGATGATTGGGTCAACAAATTGGTTTGGTTGAACCGCAACACCGTAGGCCATTTCAGGAGCGAAATGGGTCGTAAACGTGTTGTCAGCTACTTCCCAACCATTAGCAGTTGCGACGACATTCAAATCGATGTCTTCCCATGCACCACTGTCGTCCATGAAGTGAACTGGCGTAGCGTGGTTGAGCTGCGCAAACTTGCCGTCTTCAGTGACGTAGGTCTTGGTCGTTTGGTCTCTCATGCCGATGAGTTCATCGGATGGTTCTTGTTCATAGTCAGTTGCCTTCACAGCTTCTGGCAATGCAAAGAAGTCATTCTCTGCAGTGTCGTTTGAATCAACAAACTCCACGTCGCCTGTGTTGTTATCGACGAACCCAGCCATAGGCATTAGGGCCATCAAAGCGCACAACAACAGTGCGATGCCAATGCCGCTGAAGACTGACGTTTTCTTGGTGTTCTTATTTCCCAACATGTGTCATTCACCCATACGGATTGTATGCAAAGCATCCCACGCTCTGCACCCCTTATAGGAGTTGGGGTACGAAATCTTTGAATTTCGGCTTTGAGATAGAATAGCCAAACGATATACATGAGCGCATTTATTGGGAAATCCGCCCATTTCATATTGGCCATAGATCCAATAAAAAATCAAGAAGAAAATAAAGCAAGATTCACTCAGCATTCGAGCCTTACCCGCAGCACCCCGATTCGACCCAGAATAGAGGAGAGGAGCACCTAAAATTATGAACTTTACTTCGAAAAAAAATAACTTTCACTTCAAGAAACAAGAATGGAAAGAAAAATTGGCCGATGGGGGCCGTCGAAACGGCCCCCCCGGCGGCTCTTCCCCTCGTGAGGGGATGATGTTCGTCGATGAGGAGACTAGCTGAGATCAGTAATCCCAGTCTTTGTTCTCATCGTCCTCTCCACCACGGGAAAGGATGAACGCTCCAACAATGAATGCTGCGAAGACAACACCACCGATAACGCCCCAAGTCCAGGTCGGAACCTCGCCGGCAGTCACATCGCCAGTGACGTTCGTTCCGTCATCAACGTTGGAAGTGTCTGCATCTCGCTGGTAGTCGATGCTGTTCAATGCTGCTGATGCAGCGGAGTTACCGAGTGCGTCCACAGGAACTGCGGTGAAGTAGTAGGTGTAGGTACCTGCTGCCGTTGGTTTGTCGATGACGACATTGGTTGTTTGGATGGTCGATGCACATGTGGTTGGCATGTTTGCTGCATCGAATGTACCGCGTTGATAGCACACATTCCATGAAGCAACATCGAATGTTTCGCCCGTAGCGTCCCAATCAACAACCCATGTTTCGCCTGCTTCGGAAACTGCGAAGTTCATAGCTGAAACTCCACCGTCGACAGACTTGTCTGCAGTGACATTGCCAACACCCTTTGGAGTGCTGCAACCAACATCGTTACAGATTTCCACAAGCACATTGTAGAAGGCTCCGTGAACTGTGTTTGATCCAGAGTATGAGAAGGTGGATGTTCCAACACCTAATCCGGTGGTGAATGCATCTTCACAGCCAGCCTCGCCTTCACAGATGGTCACGTCAATGCTGTCAGAAGCGAGCATTGTACCCTCAACATCCCAGTTGAGGACAATGGCTCCACCCTTTGCAGCAGCAGCGCTGAATCCAGTGATGCTCGCATCAGGGACATCGGCTTGGGCGAGTGAACCGCCCATGAGCACCAATGCTCCAGCAGAGAGCACAGGACTGTCTGCGGGGATATCATAAGCGAACATTTCAGTTGTAGCATCAACATCAGTTGGCTCAGCCACAATCAAGGTCCAAAGTCCAGAATCTGTAACATACCAAAGTGAGGTCGCTTCTAGGTTCTTTGCGAGTGTGACATCCATCGATTGTTCAAGGACATCAGATGCGGAGTAGGTTGTGCTTGGAGCATAGTCAATGGCTCCGACTGCAGAGTAGGTGCCTGAGTATCCAGGGAGTTCCTTGTTCTCGTAATTCGAGAGATCTGCATCGGTAGCGGTCAGAGAGAATGCATCTGGTGCTTTGTACTTGAGGGCGTATGAGACCGACAATCCGGAGTCAGTGGTTGCCGAGGCACCACCGTTGTTCCAGATGAACAGCATCATTTCTTCACTGGTTGAGCCACCGTTTGAGTCGTAGACGGTGAACGAAATTGGGAAGTCAAGCACATAGGTGTCGAGCACAGGAATGGTGCAAGTTTGTGCCGTGGTGGAGCGCTCGCAACCAGGCAGAGCAGCACCACTGTAAGTCCAGGCGTATTCAAGACCCATTCCAGATGGTTCGTCAACGTCAAACACTTGAGCAGACAATTGCAGAGGCTCTTCTTGGTTGGTAAACAAGTCACCTTCATTCATCAAATCCAAGGAAAGAATCAGTGGGTTGTTGTTTCGAACATCCACGGTCATGGTTCGGTCGTTGTTGGATGGGCGTGCGTCGAGTGCATCCTTGTGGACGAGTTCGAGGTCGACGCTAAAGGTGTGCTCGCCGGAGTCCAAAGTGATCATCATGCAAGCGTATCCAGTGAGTTCTCCAGGTTGGTCAGGGTTACCATCGCCATCGGAATCGTACAATGCGGTTCCAAGTTGCTTGTAGGTGTAAGCAGGTTCAATACCGGTCTCACAAGAATTGGCGGTCACGGTTTGGCTTACTCCAGCCTCATCAGTCACGGTGAGTGTCGCATTCCATGCGTAGTTCGTAGTAGGATCGCTACCACGGTGTTCGACTTCAACATGGAAGTATGAAACACCGACGTTCAAGTCAGTAGGAGCGTCGTCGCTCATCATGCTGGTAGGGTTACCTGTTCCATCTGCGTTGTAGCCTTGAGCCACAGTCATACGAGCAACTCGGATGTCGTGGTAAGTTGAAGCGCTACCGAGGATTTCATCCTCATTGGTTTCCGGATAAGAATCCTGAGTGAATTCTTCTTCACACACATGGTTGAGCGTTTCATTGGTTTCTGGGTCGGTTTCGACACAGGAATCCCATTGGCTGTATTGAGTGTACGACAACAACTGTGCTGTTAACTCGTAGGCGGAATCCGATTTGTTTGAATCAAAGGTCAATTCCCCGGTGTATGTCCACTCTGTGTTGTATGCCAGAACGTTGCGTGTGGCGTTCGTGATGGCTGGAGGTTCAGTGGAAACGTTGGTGAATGTTTCCACGGTGGTTGCGGTTCCAACGGTGACATCGTGGAAAGCGGTAGCGAAGATATCGCCATCGACGGTTGATGTTAGAGCGGTGACATCGCCACCTGCCTTCAGACGGATGACGACTTCACGAGGATTGAATGTGTCCGAGCCGTTTGCGAGAACAGAAAGGGTCCATGCTTTGACACCTGGGCCAGATTCTGCGACTTCTCCGCTGTCCCATGAGAGGTCAACTTGAATGTCGTACCAGTTCACGACGCTGACCTCGATGGTTTGAGCATCGTTACCAGCATCGACATCGCTTGGCGTGTCAGCTGAGATTTGGATAATGTAATCACCAGGCATTGGCGTCCATACGATTGGGTTACCAGCGTACATCAAGGTGTACTTTCCGCCACCCAAGACACCGCTTGCAGCAAGAGAGGTGAAATCACAGAGGCTTGCAGATCCGCAAATGACATCCGTGTTTTGCCATTGGAGGTCATTGCCAGCATTGTCCTTAGCAATCATGGATTGACCGCCGCTCCCATCGTCAAGGTAGACAGTTACGCTGTACGACATTTCTGTGATGTCGACATCACCGCTGTTTTGAATGTAGGCTTCGAAGTTTGTCGCTTCGCCTGCATTCAATGTGTTGCGGCAGCCTGCTTGGGTACAGACGGTTTCTTTCGGGCTTGTTATGGCGATGACTTCAGCATCTGCACCGGCACGGGCGCTGCTTTCGTCAACATCAATGGTTTCTTGCAACTCGGCGATGTCGATGCTAGAGAGTAAACTTAGCATCAACATGGCGACGAGAATCATAGGGGTTGTTTTCTTCATTTCAATACCTCCGATGGTTCGGTACTCTTCTCCACGGCATGCGTCGTATTTATACTATAGGAACAATGTTTGAGTAACACGGTTTGTGAACATCAAGAATTTGGAGCCTCATCAAGAGTCGGACCTTGAATTTAAACAGTGCATAGCAGTCCATTCTGAGGAATATTCGCCTCTTCGATGCATCTGAAAATGAAAATTATTCACCACAATCGATGAAAATCGAATTCAAAAAGCAACATTATGATTCTCTGAGGGCCGCTGAAGGTGGAATCATCGAGGCTTTGCGGATTGGATAAGCTGTTGCGCAAATCACCAATGCCAAGCCTCCAACAAGCACTGCCAAAATCGTCCCATAAGGCAACGTGAAGGCAGCACCTTGGCCCTCCCAAAATGTTTCGAACAAGGCCCGATGGAATCCAATCGCAATCAACGCACCGTTGATCATTCCGAACACAGCCACCCAGACGACCTCGATGGTGAACGTTGCCATCACCATGCTACGCCGATACCCGAGTGCACGCAGGATTCCGATTGTCTTTGTGCGCTCGGAGACCGAACGAACGGTCACAACCCCGATTCCAGCAATCCCAACGATCAGACCGAGAGCAAGATAAGCTTCAAAAATGGCAAGCAAGGCAAGCACGAGGGATTGAATCACCATGACGTCCTTGGCAATTATTGAGACTTGAACGCCTTCGCTGTTCAAGGTGTTCTCAAGATCCTCTGCCAATTCTGCGGCTGCCGTTCTTGCCTCTCCGGGTTTGCCCATTGGCGGCATGGATTCATCCTCAACAAATTCCTCGCTGGATTGAGCCTCATCCTTGACGCTGACATACATGCGCGTCAATCGCCCATCGAATTGTTCCGAAGTCACATCATCTGAAATCCAAACGCCTGCGGAGAACAAATATGAGGATTGTTCCATGAACCCAGCAACCTTCACATCACGGGTGTTTCCAGGGTTCGAAATGTCAATTAGCGAAATTGATTCTCCAATTGAAAAACTAAGCATCGATAGACCGCTTCCATCTGCCACTGACTCGAGGCCAAACGAAGCGTCAACAAACACCAAATCATCCCTTGAACCAACCGTGATCCACGCTTCTCGCTGAGATTCACCGAGGCTTGGATCCCACTGGTACAATGGCAATCCTCCATGGGATGAAAAATTCTCATCAAAGCCCCTGAGAAGGTAGGGCATTCGATCGCCTTCAGCGTTTTCTAAGAACACTTGACTTCGTTCGATGCGAGCGACAGAATCAATGGACGATGCGACGGATGAGGTCAGGTTCCATTCCGCTGGGTCATCAGGCAACTCGATTGGACGAGACATTGAGCCTGTGAGGAGAAGTTCATATTCACCCTCTGCGTCCTCAACGAATGAACTCGAATAATTGTCAAATTGCTCGGCATACCCACCAAGGACCACCACCGAAAACACAGTGATGGAGAACATACCCATCACCACGGCAGTTCGAACCGGTGCTGCGAGTGGATGGGCGAGAGCGACTGGCAAGACTGGACCAAATCGTTTTGTCAATCGCTTCGATTTTCCAAGCCGTCCAACAAGCAATGGTGCTGCACTTGTCAGCAAAAGCACACCAGCAAACACTTCCACAAGACCAAGCACGATGAACGACAATTCGTCAGGCGTCATCCCTTGACGCACGGGATCAATCCCGTGCAGGCCAACGGTCCAAACCAACAAAGAAAGGCCAAGCACACCCAATGTGTTTCTGCCTGCATGGCGATGAAGATTGGCCCATGCTTTGGAGCGTTGCCGAAGGAAGGTTGGCACTTCGAGGGTCAGTGCTGGAACGAAGGCAATCAAGAAACAAACTCCAGACAACACCCAGGTGAAGTATGCAAAGGAACTGTCGAGACCGACAACCACCAAGACCGCGAGGCAAAGCGCACCCGTCCCTGCAAAGAGCACCTGAATCAACACAAGAAGCCAAGACACCGCCCCTGTAGAGGGTTCACGACCACCCCTTAATGCCACCACAATATTGGTTCGTGCCGTCCACACAGCGGTGCACCATAGGGTGAGCATTGCCAGCAAAAAGCCCCAAGCCCATCCAGCAAAGACGGAACCCAATGTCCATTTGAATACGAATTGGCCAGATCCAACTGAACTGAACATTTGTTGGAATCCAATGCTGATGAACCACGCTAAACCAAGTCCAAGAACCGAACCAAGTGCAGCTGATACGCTCCCTACCAGCCCCCCCTCCATCACGGCAAGTGCGCGTGCATCAGATTGTGACAATCCAATTGAACGGAGGGTGCCAAATTCACTTCTTCGTGCTTCTGCAAGCATTAGGACGATGGTGAGCACCAAAAGCACGCCTGCTGCGATTGTGAACGAACCAAACACAAGGAACATTGCGGCAAGAACGCCTGAGGATTCTGCAGCCATTGCCGCTGCCTCGATTTTTACCGCCTGCACGTTGAGGTTAAGGTCTGAACCCGTCGCTTGCTCATCAAACCAGGACTGAACCGTGATGGCGGTGCTGGAACTGTTTCCATCAAGAGAAGTCAAAACAAGGAGATTTCGCTCATTTTCGGCGGCTGAGGCGAGGCGTTCTGCATCAGTCAAACTCACCAATCCAAGAACCACTCCGTCCAATTCAGAGAGGCCTTCTAATCCATCAATATCGGTGTAATATCCTGCGTTGGTCAATCGATATGCCGTATCATCACCAAAGGCATAGGGAATCAATCCCTTGAGCCAAAAGTCCGCCTCATCTTCTGGAAGGTCCAGAACATTGAGCCGTTGACTGATCAGCATTGATGAATTTTCAACCTCGAACGGTGCGTCTTGTCCGCCAAAGGCAAGCAGCAATTGAGGCATGGTTCCAAAGCCACCCGCAGAAGAGAGCACTGGCAATCTGATCGATTCAACGGTTTGGTCTTGTGCGTTCCAACGCAGCAGTCCCTCCTCATAACTGCACCAGTGCTGAATGGGCGAAAAACCGCTCACGGAGACGCTGCCATCGCAGCGTTGATGTTCAGGCACTGACGAAGTGCTTGGAACAAATGAAGGCCAGTTGTCTCCGTTGTAGACGCTGAACGTGCTGTTGAGATCGACCGTTTGGGATGCGTACCTTTCAATCGAAAGTAAGCCTTCAATTTCAAGGTAAAAACCATCATCAATGAACAAATCAATGTTCAAAATCTTAGATGGAACATCCACGGCCAACAGTCGCTCTTCATGCGTCGAAAGATCGTGAGAAAAATGATGCAGGAGAAGCGCTTCATCATCGGCTTCGATTGCCCACCAGCCTGAGGAATCAGAAACAAGGGTTCGCATTGAGGCATCAGAGGAGTAGGATGCCCACTCCTCCGCATCGAGATCTTGTTCTGAGCCAATCACCACACCTCCTGCGTGAACTGCGCCTCCCAATTGCCCGTCAGATGAGAGCGAGAAATCGTACAGTGTTCCACCATCGGGGACCCTCCAAACCCATGCATCACCCAATCCATCAATTTGGACACCGAAGCCGGAAGGACTCGAATGCCACAGCCCACGCTCACCAATGGCCAATTCATTCGGCTGTTTATTTGCAAGCGTCAGCAATGATTCATCTTCTAGGCTAAGGTCAACTAAGGGCACTTGCAGGACTTCCATCATTGTATCAATGCCCAGAGCGGTTGTGTTTTCTCGCAAAGCCACCACATCCGTTCCTGCAAGACGCCCAAGGCCGGAAGTGGACGAAACGCTGATGGTATCCGTTGAGCCATCCACATCAAATTGCAAACCGATGGATTCAGCGGTGAGCGCATCATCGAGATGGAGTTCGAGCGCTTCAACAATCGGTTCAATGCCTGCTGCGTGTTCATGGCTCGTTGCAACGGCATAGTGCAGGGTATTCACGCGGCCTTCAAGCTGTTGCAAGCGTTGAGCGGTGTTAAGATCGGTAAACAAAGCAGGTGTAGAAGTCCCAGCAGCAGCGCCTTGACCCGTGTTTGCTACCACCTTCAGAACAGATGCATTGGACGTCAACCGTTGTCTTTGATTGTCATCGGTGACATACCAGCCCAGCTCGATGGAATCACCCTCTGTGAGATTGAGTTCCTCCGCCAGCACAGCATTGACCACCACCATGAGTGGGCGTTCCGGGGCGTTTGTGGTTGCGATTTCAGCATACCGGACCCCGTTTGAACCTCCAATACCAGGCCAAACTTCATTTTCGTCAATTGAGCCATCAAAAGCCAACCAGGTGATGCTGGGAAGCGATCGTTCTTGCCCCTCAACACTCACACCCGCAATGAGGCCTCTCTGTTGGCCGAGAAGTGTCTTGGAAAGTTGGAGGTCGGCCTGTGACTGATTCCATATTGAAGAACTCACGTCCTCACTTATTGTCACCCGCTCACCTGTTGAGAGATCAAATCCACCAATGGTGATGTCTGTTTCACCCCAAGCGCCCTCGACCTCGTATTGTACGGTCGCATCCAGTGAATCACCAACCACCAAGGAGGAGGTGATAATGGCAGAAGCGATGATGAGTCCGAGCATGAGCAAGGCTGCTTGGCGTTTGCGCCGCATTACAGTTTCACGAGCCAAACGCCAGACTACGAGCCGTTGAGGGATCAACAGTGGTTGGACAAAAACGAGAGAAATCACACCAAAGGAAATGGCTCCCACCAACCGAGTTGCCCCGTCAATCAACCACCAATCAAGAAGCAAAAAAGCGAGTATTGTGTCTGCAACAGGTACACCGATAAGGGCAAGCAAGCGTATGGTTGAGGTCGAATGGGCGCGCCAAAGGCTCCACGCTGAAACGGTTGCCAAGAAGGCAACAATCATCACAACGAGAGCCAGTGGGACAAGCAGATTCATTCCTCCTCGGCCTGCATGGGGTTACCGATGATCAACCCGTCTTCCATCTGGAGGACACGATCGCAGAGTTCGGCAATTCTAGCATCGTGAGTCACGATGAGAAATGTCGTTTGATGTTCCTCGTTGATTCGTTTTAGCAGCGCTAGGACTTCCTCGGAAGTTTTCGAATCAAGGTTCCCTGTAGGTTCATCACACAGGATGACCGCTGGCCGGTGCACCACTGCACGAGCAACGGCAACCCGCTGTTGCTGCCCACCAGAGAGTTCTGCGGGCCGATGTTGACTGCGTTCGGCCAAACCGACGTCCGTGAGGGCCTGCATGGCACGCTTTCGAGCCTCGCTCGCAGCAACGCCAAGCAGGAGTAAGGGCAATTCCACATTCTCCACCGCCGAGAGGACAGGTAGGAGATTGAAATCTTGGAAAATAAATCCAAGGTAATTGGAACGCATTGTCGTTCTTTCATTGTCGCTGACGCCAAACAGAGGTTTGCCATCTACGAACACCTCCCCTGCACTCGGGACATCAATCCCACTCAGCACATTGAGCAAGGTGGTTTTGCCGCACCCCGATGGCCCCATGATCGCCACCATTTCACCAACCTTCAGGGTGACATCGACGCCCCGAACCGCTTCAACGGTTGAGGTCCCGGAAGCATAGAGTTTCCATACACCAGTGGCTTGCATTGAGGTGCTCATGCATCTAGGACAACCGAGTGCGTTGATAAACTACCGCTTAGAACCCATCAACATGGACGATGATGGCCAAGGATCTGTCCGTGTCATTGTCTTCGGACCTTTGATTGATGTGCTTGGTTCTCGGAGCCACAAGGTCCCAATTGGAAGCAACACAAGCATCGAAGACGTCCTCGTTTACTTAGAGATTGGAGATTGGATTGCAAAAGGCATCACGGTCGCATTGAACAACGAACGATGCCCTATGGACATCCATCCCTCAAACGGTGATGAAATTGCGGTTTTACCCCCTGTATCTGGTGGATGAACTTCGCCCCGAGTGCCACTGAAGCCGAAGCCTTGAACAGCACCGGCCTCCACCCCGACTTGAGGAAGCAGCATGATAGGTGGCTTGGGTCCGTTGGAAATGTTCATTTTGGTCGGGATTTTCTTTGTCCTTTTTGGAGCAGAGCGCTTACCAAAAATGGCCAATGCATTGGGACGTTCCAAAGGTGAGTTCCAGAAAGGGCTTGCAGATACCTCTCGTGCTCTTGACCCGTCAAAGGCCATTGAAGACATGGAAGCTGGTGGACGAACTGCCGAACAACGCTTGTTCGAGCGAGCCAAGGCTGTTGGCATTGAACCCGCTGGGATGGAGATGGGGCAACTGGAGAAGAAAGTCGAAGCCCTTGAGGCACTTTCCTCCGACGAATGAGTTCATCTGGCTCGCTTGATGTTCATTGGCGAACCGCAAATGTCACACTCTGCCACGGTTCCTTTTTTCGAACGATCAACATTCGCAGGCACTGGCGTTGTGGCCCTGCACCCCGTACATCGCAATTCCCAACGCCATACCTTTTTTGCACCCGCAGTACCAACAGACTGCGTGTTTAAATTCATTGACTGCATCACATTTTGGAGACGGTAATCGTCTGTGACAAGGGTTGCATCAAGAGCAAGCGCAAGAGAAAGAACATCCAAATCCACGTCCGAAAGGCGTGGTAGATCTCCACTTGCGGCTGCAGCTTCTCTGCCGCCTTCCAACCAACCAGGTGGGACATCGCGCCATTGAATGGTGTCAAGGCTCTCAATCAAGAGGGAGCGTTGTGGGCTGACGCGTTCCAATTCAGCCTGTTGGCTGAAAGCGCATACGCCATCGGCCAACTGATCAACAGGCCAATGAAGCAAAGCCGCCGTATCAAGCACCCGCATGTGGTGTACGACCGAAGAACATACTCAATGAACTCACCGCTCGCCCACATCTTCATATCGAAGTGCATTGAGTCGGCAGCATGACATGGAAGGAGGCAATTGTGGACGCCTTCGATGTCTTTGGCCCGGCAAGTTTAGCGATGGTTTCGCTGACTGAAGCCATCATTCAACCTGTCCCCCCAGACGTGGTTTACATCCCTCTGTTGCTGAATGAAATGGGCAACCTGAATGTCGTCGTGTGGTTGTGGCTTGTCGTCACCCTTTCATCGGTCGCTGGATCATTCATTGGCTACCTGATCGGCCAACGTTGGGGGCGAACGCTCATCCAAAAATTTGGTTCAAGCACCCATGTCGAGAAAATCGAGGCCCTCACTCAACGCTACGGTACATTTGGGATCTTTATCGCCGCATTTTCCCCAATTCCATACAAGGTGTTTGGTTGGATTGCGGGAATGGGTGAGATGGAAAAGCGCCCATTCATTGCCGCCGGGCTGGCAGGTCGTGGCCTGCGATTTGGTCTTGAAGCGGTTTTGATCGGCGTCTATGGCAGCCAAGCCTATGATGCCTTGATGTGGTTCTTGGACAATGAAATTCTTCTCGGAGTCCTTCTCATTGTTCTTGGATGTGTGGCCTTCATCAGCCTACGCTGGTGGAATAACTTGAATGTTGAAAGCAAGCCACAAGCCTGACTGCTGCTCTAAGAGGGGCAAAGCGGCGTGCGCATGCGAGCGAATCATTATCAAGGGGTGGTCGGTGGCTTGGCTGTCGCTCGTGTGGTGTAGCTAGGTCCATCATAGTGGGTTTTCATCCCGCCGACCCGGGTTCGAATCCCGGCACGAGCACTTTGCCAAAAAATAGGCCCTGAGTTGCCTCTTTGGAAATATTTTCTCAGCCAAGAATTCGTCCGCCACCAGTCAGGCAAGCGTGCCATTTTGATAATCCGTCACCGCTTGATGAATTTCTTCACGGGTGTTCATGACAAATGGACCGTACCGTGCGATTGGCTCGCCGAGTTCAGGTCCTGCTAGAATCAAAAATTCTGCATCGCCGTCTCGTGCTTCAAACAGCACCTCGTCGCCATCCGTCATCAGTGCTAACTGTCCGTCTTGAACTGCACGACCGTCCAAGTGGACCGTCCCGCCAAAAACGTAAATCATCCCGTTGAGTCCTGATTTGATGGATTGAAGATGAGACGACCCATGATCCATTTTCATGTGAAGGTAGGTGATCGGGATGACCGTGTCAATCACGGCTTTGACACCCATGGTCTCTCCCGCAATGACGTTCGCCCATACACTGCCATCTTCGGAGCGTACACTTGGAATGTCTTTGGCTGGAATGTCTTGGTACCGGGGTGCCATCATTTTGTCCTTCGCTGGAAGATTTACCCATATCTGGAAACCATGAGTGGTCCCCCCCGTTTTGTAGAATTCGTCCTGAGGCAATTCGGAATGAATAATACCACGACCAGCCGTCATCCACTGAACATCTCCTGGATTTAAATCGCCTTTGTTACCCGCACTGTCACGATGTTGCATCGCACCTTGAAGCATGTAGGTGACCGTTTCAAAACCGCGATGAGGGTGATCTGGTGCACCGATTGCCGAATATGGATCCCAATGAACAGGACCCATCTCATCCAAGAGCAGAAATGGGCTCATCAGCGAGCCCATTGCGGCCGGGCGGCGGACAGGGAAACCCCCTCCTTCGAGAACAGTGTGAGTTGGAACTGTGGTTTTCAATGATCTTCGCTTCATGCAATCACCCCGTCGACAAGTGCTTCAATGGTTTTGAGGTTGATGGGCTTGCTAGAATTGACGATCGCCACTCGGCCCAGAACATTCGCTCCAAGGTGAGAAAATTGAATGCGCATCGAGGTCATCAAGTTGTGCCCTCCACCACCACTGTGGGTGGCTAAGGCGACGAACTTCCCGTTGAAGTGTTCACGGAAATCCTCAGTGCTCGTCGAAAGCCATGCTATGAAATTGTTCAGTACAGGCGGCATCGAACCGTTGTACTCTGGAGCGCAAACGATGAGCCCCTTTGCAGCTTTGACCTCGTCAGAAGCGGCTTTGAAGCCTGGCATTTCAGTCCCCTCTTCTTCTTGCTCAGTGGTGTACATTGGAAGGTCTAAATCACAAAGATGAAGCGTGCTGAATGGAATGCTTTTCGAAGCAAGTTGTTGCTCGAACGCCTTGGCAAGTGCTACGTTCTTTCCCGATGAAGCCACGAGGATGGTCACGCTGTCCATGCTGGAACGAGTGGCCGGTCCTTCTTCAACACAGGGGTATCAAATGAACTACCATCTGATCCTGTAAGCAATCAATAAACCGCCAAGAATGGTCGGCACAAGGGCCATGGCTAACAATCCAAGGATCAAGCTCTGCACCTCACCCTCCTCGTCCGTTGCTTGAGGTTCAATTTCATCGGATGCAGTTTCGTTGCATGTGGTGACAAAGGGGTTGCATTCGATGCCGCTTTCTTCCGCTTCTGGCGTCTCGTAATCCAAATCTTCTGTCAAGTCCTGGCACCCGTCTGCATCAGAGTCGGTGACGTTGTAAGATTGCCAATCCAAGTCGCCTTTTTGACACGAATCATCCAGATCAGTGACGCCATCATTGTCGTCATCGAGATCTTCGGTGGCGTCGCGGCAACCATCGCTATCGTAGTCGAGCACAGGGTCTGAAATCCATTTCATTTCCCCGAGTGGGCAATTGTCAAGGGGGTCTTCAACACCGTCATTATCATCATCAGTGTCTTCGGTTAAGTCCTGACAGCCATCGGAGTCGTGGTCTGTAGCCATGTTCGACTCCCAATTCAAATCACCTTCAAGACAGAAATCAACCGAATCAGGGACAAGGTCGTTATCATCGTCAAGGTCTTCGACGCTGTCTTGGCACCCATCGATGTCAAAATCAGTGAGGAAGTTCGAAACCCAATTGAGATCACCAGTAGGGCATTTATCATCGACATCGAGGACCCCATCATTATCGTCGTCAAGGTCTTCAAGGCTGTCTTGACAACCGTCGCTGTCGTAGTCATTTGATGTTGAGGACAACCAACCAGTATCGCCTATCGGGCAATCATCATAGCCATCTTCAATGCCATCCGCATCGTCGTCAAGGTCTTCGCTGATGTCCCTACAGCCATCGCCGTCACGGTCTGTCGTAGGCGATGAATCCCAGCCGATGCTGCCCAAAGGACACATGTCGGTAAGGTCGCTCATGCCGTCGTTGTCATCGTCCTCGTCTTCGTTAAGGTCCCTGCATCCATCCTCGTCATGATCGGTTGCCTTTTTGGAAATCCACCCGACTTCACCTGTCTGGCAGTCATCAAAAATGTCAGTTACGTCGTCGTTGTCGTCATCGTAATCTTCCGTGGCGTCTTTGCATCCATCTTGGTCATAGTCAGTCTCAGGAGTCGATGTCCAATTGAGGTTGCCAAGCGAACATGCATCGACTTCGTCAAGGATACCATCATTGTCGTCGTCGAGGTCTTCTCCGACATCATAACAACCGTCACCGTCGTAATCTAAGAACACTGAAGAAATCCATCCAGTACGACCTTTGGAGCAGTTGTCTTCCAAATCAAGAATAGAATCATTGTCATCATCGAGGTCTTCAAAATCATCATGACAGCCGTCTTTATCGTGGTCAGTGGTTTCAGTTGAAGTCCAATCGAGACGCCCCTTTGCACAGCGATCGTTGGTGTCTGAGACGCCATCATTATCATCGTCTTCATCAAGGCCAACATCCAAGCAACCGTCCGAATCATAATCTGTTTCAGGAGAAGGGGTCCAACCGATATCACCCTTCGGACATTGATCAGCCTCATCAGGGATACCATCATCATCGTCATCAGTATCTTCTGTGGAATCTCGACAACCATCGCTGTCGTGATCATTGGTGAGGTCTGCAATCCAACCGAGGTCCCCAAGGGAGCAGGTATCTAAAACGTCAGGGACACCGTCGTTGTCATCATCCAAGTCTTCTTCCAACGAAAAGAACCCATTGTTCCAGAAGTCATCCATGCAACCATCACTGTCGTGATCTCCGAAGTTAGCTGAAGACCAATTCCAATGGCCATAGGTGGCACATAAATCGCTCAAGTCAGCGACCCCGTCGTTATCATCGTCTGGGTCTTCGCTGACATCACGACATCCGTCGCCGTCCCAGTCGGTGATATCATTTGGATCTCCAGTGAACACTGAGGTCCATCCAACATCACCTGCTTGACACGCATCGAGATTATCTGGGACTCCGTCGTTGTCGTCATCATCGTCTTCAGACGCATCATTGCACCCGTCTGCATCGTTGTCAGATGATGAATTGGACGTCCAACCTAAATCTCCCGGCATGCATTGATCATCGACGTCGAGGATGAGGTCATTGTCATCATCAGTATCTTCAGTTGCGTCTCTACAGCCATCCGAGTCATAGTCATTGGCTGCATTAGAAATCCAGCCAAGCTCACCAAGGCGGCAATCGTCGTTCACGTCTGCTACGCCATCATTGTCGTCGTCTAAATCCTCTTGTGAGTCTTGACAACCGTCGCTGTCATAATCTGTTGCACCAGAGGAAACCCAACCGATGTCTCCTCGAACACAGACATCGACGTTATCGAGGACACCATCGTTGTCGTCATCGGGATCTTCTGTGTTGTCTCTGCAACCATCTGAGTCGTAATCATTGGTCAGAGTTGGAATCCAACCCATTTCGCCCTTTGGGCAGTTGTCATCGAGATCAATGACACCGTCATTGTCATCATCCGTATCTTCCAAAGCATCTTGACAACCATCGCTGTCATAATCGGTTAAGCCGGTTGAAACCCAACCGATATCACCGGGAGTGCAATCATCAAGCGCATCGGAAATCCCGTCATTGTCATCGTCCGTATCTTCACCGGTTGAATCCTTGCAACCGTCGCCATCGTGGTCGTTGGCAACGGAAGAGGCCCAATTCTTCTCAAAGGGGTTTCTAGGGCAGTTATCGTTCCAGTCGTTGATGCCGTCGCCGTCATCATCTGAATCGCATGCATCGCCCATGCCGTCCCCGTCATAATCGGTTTGAGTTGGGTTCGCAGCAAAGGGGCAATTATCCGTTCCATCGTTGACGCCATCATTGTCATCATCATTATCTTCGTTGGTTGAATCTTGACACCCGTCGCCATCAGAATCTGTTGCCGACGTCGAGGTCCAACCAAGGTTGCCTTTTGGACATGCATCGTTGCCATCGGTGACGCCGTCATTATCATCGTCGCCGTCCTCCCCACTGTCTTGACAACCGTCTGAATCATAGTCTGTGGTTCCACTCGGGGACCAACCTACATCGCCACGTGGACAATCGTCATTGGCATCGGTAATGCCGTCATTGTCGTCATCATCATCTTCGCCCGTGTTATCCTTACACCCATCACCGTCGTTGTCAGAGCCTGCATTGGAGACCCAGCCAATTTGGCCTATGGGGCAAGAATCTGAACCATCGTTGACGCCATCGTTATCATCGTCGCTGTCTTCGATCGTATCATGACACCCATCGGAGTCGTGATCGTTCGAGGAGGAAGAAGTCCAAGGTTGGTTTCCTTGTGAGCAAGCATCATCTACGTCGTCAATGCCATCGTTGTCATCATCAGGGTCGCAGACATCGCCAAGAGCGTCGAAGTCGTAGTTGCTTTGATCAGAATTTGAATCGAGTGGGCAATTGTCGCTGCTGTCAGAGTCCCCATCGTTATCGTCATCGGAATCCTCAGATGTATCTTCACAGCCATCCCCATCGTTGTCAGTAGCAGGGGTGGAGGTCCAGCCGAGCAAGCCCTTCTCACACAGGTCAGAAGCATCGGCAACGCCGTCATTGTCATCATCCGTGTCTTCGCCTGCATCCCGGCAACCATCGCTGTCATGGTCGGTTGATGAGGAGGGCGTCCAGCCAACGTCACCCGCTGGGCATTGATCGCTTCCGTCAGCGATTCCATCATTGTCGTCGTCTCCGTCTTCACCGCTGTCTTGACAACCATCGCCGTCGTTGTCTGTTGTCCCAGACGAGACCCAGTTGAGGTCGCCCTCAGGGCAGTCATCTGAGCCATCAAGGATACCGTCGTTGTCTCGATCATCGTCTTCGCTGCCATCTTGGCAACCATCGCTGTCGTAGTCGTTCGTAGGCGCTGAAGTCCATCCAAGGTCGCCTGTTGGACAGTTGTCATTACTGTCGATGACACCATCGTTGTCGTCGTCATTGTCTTCTCCGCTGTCTTGGCAACCATCTGAATCGTAATCTGTTGATGCACTTGGGGACCACCCAACGTCACCGGTTGGGCAGTTGTCGCTCCCGTCGGAGATGCCATCGTTGTCGTCATCCGTGTCTTCTGAAGAAGCGTCTTCACAGCCATCATCGTCGTTATCTGTTCCCGGTGTTGAAGTCCAACCTAGGTTTCCAGTGGCGCAATCATCTTCAGAATCCTCGACATTATCGTTGTCATCATCGTTGTCTTCATTGCTGTCTTGGCAACCATCTGAATCGTAATCGGTGCCGAGTGAGGGTGACCAACCCATGTCGCCTGTTTGGCAATCGTCTGTGGAGTCAGGGACACTGTCGTTGTCGTCATCCGTGTCTTCAACAGCATCTTGACAGCCATCAGTGTCGTAGTCTGTGCCCCCATTTGAGATCCAGCCAAGGTCTCCAGGGGTGCAATCATCGTCGCCGTCATCGACGCCGTCGTTATCGTCATCGTCATCCTCAACAGCATCTTGGCAGCCATCATTATCATGGTCTGTGGCAGGAGTAGAAACCCAATTCAAGTCACCCGTCGGGCAATCGTCAAAAGGATCTGGACGGGTGTCGTTGTCGTCATCGATGTCCTCTGGAGCGGAATCCAAACATCCATCGGAATCGTAGTCGGTCGATGAGGAAGGGGTCCAGCCGACCTCACCGGTAGGACAATCATCCGATCCATCGGGAATTGAATCGTTATCGTCATCTGAGTCTTCGGGAGTGTTGTCCCTGCACCCATCACCATCGTGGTCTGTCGAAGTTGAAGAGGTCCAACCAAGAACACCTTTAGCGCATGTATCATCATTATCCAAAACGCCATCATTGTCATCATCACCATCCTCATCGGAATCACGGCACCCATCAGAATCGTGATCGGTAACAGAGGTTGAATTCCAACCTGTAGCGCCGTTGGGACATCCATCGTCTCCGTCAGAGACATTGTCACCATCAGAATCGCTCCTAGCCCCGGTTTCGAGAAGGGCGAATGGGTCTTCTAATTCGAAGGATGCTGGCTGGAGTGCGACGGAAACAGAGCTGAAAATAAACAAGGCAAGGGTGCAAAAAACGGCTAACTTTTTGCGCGTCGCCTCCCCATCCATGAAGAAAGGTGGGAGAGTGGTCTTTTTATCCTTCCGTCCTGCCATGGAATCACCAAATTCTCTATGTGTTCTTTTCTCTCTGCTTCCACTTAGATGTATTGACGGGGTCGTCAACTCGGATGCAAAGAACTTCATGCCATAATCATCGACGAAGTGTTATGCGAGGGGTGCGATTCTTTGGCAATCCCGACTTGGACCTTGATTGGCTGCAAAACGAGGGTTGGACCATCATCAAGGATGGGGGAGGCGGAAGTCGAGTCCTCATCTGTACCTTTGACAATCAAGCCAATGAACCACTCGAACGCCTTGGAGGGACCATTGCCCCGATGTGCAAAGCAATGAATCATGTCCAACAAGGATCGGTGGACCGTGTTGTTTTGGTCACTGACGGAGCCGGTTATGCTGGGACACGTCGTGTGGCCCAATCCCCGACCAGTGCCACGTTCATTGATGAACACGGCATGGGGAGCCTCACATCAGAGATTCTCGCCAGCATCGCCACCAAAGCTGGCGTAAATGTGAGCATTATTCGAGGCATCCCTGAGCACGAAGAAAAGGTACGCAAAGCCATCATTGAGGCACTGAAATAACCCTCAAGGAGTTCAAGTAGGTGCTGCGCCCCCCCGGAGTCATGAGCGAAGAATCCGTCCTCAATGATGCGGCAAACGCAGGTACACAATTTCTCTTGTACACGGGTAATTTCTGTGGTTATTGCACTGCAGCAAAGCGGTTGCTGGACGGAAAAGGCTTGACCTATACAGAGTTGAATTTCGACGCTGGAGATGCACAGAGAAGCGAAGTTGTTGCGGCGACTGGACACCGAACGGTTCCCGTTGTGCTTGATATTCGAACGGAACAACCGATGTTCATCGGTGGATTTACAGAACTACAATCCTACTTGTCTAAGGGCAACTAACCACTCTTTGAGAGCATCGTGGTGCTCCATCGGAATCATGTGACCTTTGGGGTGCTCTATGAGTTCAAGCGCCCACCCTGCGGCCTCGAAGGTGTGTGCGACCGCCCATCCGTCCTGAATCGAAACTCGGACGTCGCGTTCCCCATGCATCCAGAACAGATGTTTAGGGTCGAGTTCTGCCAAGCGAAGGCCAAGTTCCATGCCTCGTACCAACCGCGTTCCAATGGCGATCACGCCAATGATTCGGTCCGCCATGGGCAGTTGGAGCATTTCTTGAGCCATCGCCCCACCTTGGGAGAAACCTCCCACGACGAGAGGACCCATTGGTGCGTGTTCAGCAATCAATTGCTCTAGTTGCGACAGGCTTGAATCCACATCGATTAATTCCCGTCTCGAGAGGTTCATCCGCCGAGTTGCGTCTGCGTCTTCATCCTCATAGCGCCACCAAGTTCGACCTCGGCGGGGGTGCATGTACCTCGCTTCTGGGACAATTAACGTCCAACCTTCAGGGAGGATTTTTTCGGCAAAGGGTCGCATCATTGCAGCATTGCCAGTCATGCCGTGCATCATAATGAGCGTGGGCAATGCATCACCTCAAAGGGTCCACTGGAAGACAAGTGCACCAGCAACACGCAGGTGAACAAAGGAGCCCGGACCACGTACGGTTACAGTGAGTGAATATTCTCCCGTGTTTGACGGAATAGTGCCAATAGTACCTGGCTCAGTTGCCCCTGAACCCCATGCTCTCGTGAGTGGAGAAGCTCCTGCATGGTCTTTCATAGAAAGTGAACCTGAGCCACCTTGGCTAATTTCCACATCCAAATACCAAACAAGTGTGTTCCAATCTCCTTCAGAGGAATGCCCTTCGTCGAGGAATGTATCGTAGAGTTCTTGATCGTTTTCTTCATAGAGACTGTCGAGTAAATCTCCTGCTCGGTAAAAGAAAACATCGCCGGAGTAGCCGCTTCGAGCAGCATTCAAATCCATTCGCAATTGACGAACTCCGTCGCCATCACGCCAAACAAAAGATTCCATAAATTCCTTACTACCACTGAAGGTGTAGGAGAGTTCATGCCCTTCTGCGGAAGTTGCAGATACACGAGCATTACCGTTGTTTATGGAGTCTGTAGAAGCACTCCATTCCTGTCCGAAGAGGGTAAAAGTCCAACTGTCTCCAACAGCCCAAGGGAAAGAAAACACCGATTGAGGCTCCCCGTTCTCATAAACAGAAAGCCCATCAATCGTCATTCGCCCAAGGAACGGATTATGGTTGATCACTGCGTGTCGTTGAGCTTCTGTTCTCGATGAAATTCCAACGTTGTAGACTCCTTCATCTTCATCGATTTCCGCCACGACGAGCCGTGCGCTGTCCTCGCCAAATTGTGGCGTAATGAAGGTGTAAAGCCACTGGTCGCCAACCTGCCACTCCGGTAGGAGTTTCTGCTCTTCAGTCGTGGTGTCTGCTGAAGAGCCTTCTGTCGCACCATCAGTGCAGCCTGCAAGCGTGGTTGAACACACAAACAGAAGCACGAGCGCAAGTGCACGGGTCCGTCCCTTCATGGTGAGGCCTACCATGAGGCCTTCATGAGCCTAACGCTCTAAAGCGCCTCAAACAAGTTGCCCGGTGCCGGCCAATACAACGGCAACAATAGACATCAACTTGATGAGAATGTTGAGTGATGGACCTGAGGTGTCCTTGAATGGGTCTCCGATCGTGTCACCAATGACGGCTGCTTCGTGAGCATCATCGCCCTTCTTTGCGCCTTCAATGTGACCTTGCTCAATTGCTTTCTTTGCGTTGTCCCAAGCGCCACCGGCGTTTGCCATGAACAGAGCCATGAGGACACCAGTGACCAGGGAACCTGCAAGAAGTCCACCAAGAGCATCTGCGCCAAGCGCTAGGCCAACGATGACCGGTGCGAGGACAGCGACAACACCTGGGCCGACCATTTCTCGCAGAGCAGCCTTGGTTGAGATATCGACACATGTTTGTGAGTCGGGATACGTCATGTCTCCTGCAACGACCTTTTCAGGCCATGTTGTGGCGTCTTCGATGTCGCCTTCGAAGGAAGAGTCCTTGGACAAACTTTCTCGCATGATGGCAAATTGGCGTCGGATTTCAACAACCATGTCGCCTGCTGCCTTGCCGACCGAAGTCATGGTCATAGCAGCGACAACGAACGGTAGACCACCGCCAATAAGGAGGCCGATAACGACCATTGGGTTCGTCAGTGTCAAGTCAAGATTGGCTGGGCCGACTGCTGCAGTGTAAGCTGCAAAGAGTGCCAGTGCCGTCAATGCAGCAGATCCAATTGCGAATCCTTTTCCGACTGCTGCAGTTGTGTTTCCAATTGAATCGAGTTCATCGGTGATTGCTCGAACATCAGAACCAAGTCCGCTCATCTCAGCAATTCCACCTGCGTTGTCAGCAACTGGCCCGTAAGCATCAACGGTCATGGTCACACCGACTGTAGCAAGCATGCCCATTGCAGCCATTGCGATGCAATAGAGGCCGAAATCATCTCCACCGAAGTGGTTTGCTCCAAAGATACCAGCAGCAATGAGAATGATTGGGATGAAGGTTGACATCATACCGACCGAAAGTCCGGCAATGGCGTTGGTTGCAGGTCCAGTCTTGGACATTTCACCGATGTGAGGGATGGCTTTGGTTTTGATTCCAAAGACAGGTTCGATTCCAGTGTAGTATTCAGTAATGAGGCCGATTGCGATTCCGACAACACTGCCCAAAACAACCGAATGCATGACACCAGAACTCACATCAATTAAGCCAAGTCCTGAATACTCAAAGCCGGCGATTGAACCGCTTTCGAGCGAAAGGTATCCGCCGATCCAGAAGAGAAGGGCTGCGATGAAGGTCGTGTTACGAAGGGCTGCTGCTGCGTCACTGCCGTTCTTGAGTACGAACATTGAGAACACACCAATGATCGATGCGACGTATCCAATCAGGCCAAGCATGATTGGCATCATGATGTAGTCGGAAGCACCGGCAAAGTCCTCGGAACTTGCGATGATCATAGCTGCGATGATTGAACCGACAAAGGATTCGAAGATGTCAGCACCCATTCCAGCGACGTCACCAACGTTGTCGCCAACGTTGTCTGCGATCACACCAGGGTTGCGAGGGTCGTCTTCAGGAATACCTGCTTCGACTTTACCGACCAAATCTGCGCCAACGTCAGCAGCCTTGGTGTAAATTCCGCCACCCACACGAGCGAAGAGAGCAATGGATGAGGCACCCATACCGAATCCTGCAGCTGCGGAAAGGTCAGGGTCGGCATTGCCAGCTCCCAGCCAATATGCAACAAGAGAGATACCGAGAAGTCCGAGGCCACCAACTGAAAGACCCATGACGGCTCCTCCGTTGTAAGAGACTGAAAGTGCCCCTGCCTTGCCGTCGTTCTTAGCGGCCATGGTTGTTCGACCGTTGGCCGATGTTGCAGCACGCATTCCGGAGAACCCAGCAGCAACAGATGCAAGTGCACCTCCGAAGAAGGCAAGAGCGGTGCTCATGTCATTGAGTTGCGTAAGTGCAATTCCAACAACGACCACGAAAATGGCAAGAACTCTGTATTCTGCGAAAAGGAACGCCATGGCACCTTTTTGAATTTCTTCTGTGATGTTGGCAACCTTATCGTTGTCAATTTTCACTTTGTTCACTTGTTGATACAGCATAAACGCAATCGCAAGTCCAAATAGACCTGCACCTGCGGCAATCATCGGTATATTATCCATCATAACAGAACACCTGTGCCTCGGCGACCAAAGAACCCCTCATAAGTGGTTCGCCTTGTAAAACCCGTACTATTGCCCTTTTTGGCCCGTTTTCTGAATCGCCGAAAGCACTCACCCCCTCATGCGAACGAAGCAATCGTTGAAAGAGGAGAAACCTGAGGGGGTGGCATGACCATGACAGCCGAGGAGGTGCTTGCCGAGATTGGACCTGTTCAAGAAATCCTTGATGAGCATGATGGAGTGGTAACCGTCCTCGATACAAGCGATGGCAACATTATGCTCTCGCTTGATGGAGGCTGCAATGGATGCTCTTCAACCCCAATGACGGCGATGCAGATTTACTATTCACTGAAAAAACTCGAGGCCATCAATGATGTCATCTTCGTCAACGGCGAACTTCCTGAATACATGCGGACCTTCATTGACCAGAAAATGGCAAAAGAATCCCTTGAAAACAGCACAAGCGATGAAGAGGGTCCACAACCCAAAGGCGAGATTGTTTGATCATTCTTCTTTGTCTTCCTTCCCGATGGTGTGTGGATTCGCCCCGAACGATACGTTCTCGCCTTTGATGTTCATACGGGCGGAAATAGCGATGACAATGCAAACCAACGACAGTGGCTTAGGTAGGTAGTTGGAACCCCATAATTCGCCTCCCGAAAGAGACAGCCACCACAGTACGGCTGCAGCGGCAATCAAACTCCCAGCAATCAGATTTTGCACCAAACGTTCCACGGGTGGAGAGCGGGAAAAAGTGGCAATGAAGGTGAACAAAACGGCTGAAAAACCGCACAAACCCTCTGCCAAATGCTCGATGGTTGTTGGTTCGACCATGGTTTAGGGCAGGGGCCGGAGTTCTTCAATGTGCAGACAAAGGAAACCTTTGGAGGGGAATGTTTGACAAGGGTCAGCGCCCCAGTTAAATCATGGCAGGTGGCGGATTTTCTCTTCCTAAGGCGAGGCCGAATGGGCCGCCGTATTTTTCACGAAATCAGGTCGCTAAAGCATTGCATCAAGTGGCAGTGCTTTTGGAACTTCAAGGAGCGAATGTGTTCCGTGTTCGATCTTACCAAAACGCCAGCAGGATGCTCGGCTCATTGACCGAGGATTTAGGAGAACTTGTCGCCACTGGTCGTTTATTGGAAATGAAGGGTATTGGCAAAGGACTCGGCTCAGCCCTCACACAAGTGATTGCAGAAGGCCGGTGGCCATCTGATTGGATTGAACTCCACGCTTCAACACCAGAAGGGATGATTGAGATGCTTGGCATTCCTGGCCTCGGCCCAAAACGCATCAAATTGATGAATCAAGAACTTGGCGTCGACTCAGTTGCATCGCTCAAAGAGGCTGCTGAAGCTGGTAAAATCGCTCCAATGAAGGGATTTGGAGCGAAATCACAAGCACGAATGTTGGATGGAATTGAACTTTTAGCCCGCTTTAGAGCACGGCGAAGGTTGGACGTTGGCCTGATGTATGGGGAGGCGTTTGAAACGCGTGTGGCTCAAATTGACGGGGTGATTAAAGCACAACTGGCAGGGAGCGCAAGACGAAGAAAGGAAACAATCGGAGATTTGGATTTGGTCGTAGCGGTCGAACCAGAACATCATGAAGCGGTCGCTAGCGCAATCCTCAGCCTTCCTGGAATCGCTGATGTCAAAGGCGCTGGCGATTCCAAAATCAGTATCATTCTCGACACATCGGTCTTTGAAGAAGGCTTCACTGTCGGCCACATCGACCCGAATGTATTGGATGCTATTGGTGGCGACGATTATGAACAATTGGAAAGCGGGGGCACCATTGACGCTCAAGTGCGATTGGTCACACCGCAAGTCTTCCCATTCACGCTCGCATACTTTACCGGAAGTAAGGAGCATAACATTGCCATGCGACAAAGGGCCATCGACCGAGGCTTGCGGCTCAATGAGTTTGGATTGATTCCTGAGGCAAAAGCAGGTGAACTCAAGGGCATGGCCGCTGCAGAATTTTCCTTAGACGCCATCGATGAGCAATCCATTTACCGTCACCTTGAGCTCGAATGGGTCACTCCGGAATTGAGAGAAGACACTGGAGAGATCCTGGCCGCAGAACAAAGTGCACTGCCTCATTTGCTCGAAACCAGTGAAATCCGAGGAGCGTGGCACAACCACACAACCCTTTCTGACGGCGAGGCAAGTCTGGAACAGATGGCTGAAACTGCTCGTAAAATGGGATGGAACTGGTTGGGAATTGCTGACCATTCCCCTACATTACAAGTGGCCAATGGCGCCAGCGCTGAGGACCTTCTCGCCCAAGGTGAAACGATCAAGCAATACAATGCTGCATGGGCCGATGAAGGCGTCGATTTCCGCCTGTTCCACGGTGTTGAATCAGACATTCTACCCGGAGGCAAACTGGATCACCCTGACGATGTTTTGGGAACTTTGGATTACACGGTGGCCTCGGTTCATGCCATCTCAAAATGGCGAGCGCGGGATGAAATTGAAAACACTGAAGAATTGATTCGCTGCATTGACCACCCTGCAACAACGGTTCTTGGCCATCCTACTGGGAGAATTCTTCAGGGAAGAGACGGCTATGAGGTTGATCTTTTCGCCGTGTTGGAGCACATGGCAGAACACAACGATGAGGGGCGTTTGAAGGCGGTCGAATTGAACGCTAGCCCCTACCGATTGGATCTTGATTGGCGGTTGTGCAAGCATGCGAAGGGGCTTGGTGTACCGGTGATCATCAACCCAGACGCCCATTCACTGCGCGGCCTTGCCGACATCAGTTACGGCGTGATGGCTGCCCGCAAGGGTTGGTTAGAAGCCAATGATGTGCTCAATACCCTGACTGCGGAGCAGTTGTCAGCCATGATTTAACCAACCGCTTGAATGCACACCTTCTTGACTCGCCGCCTATTCCTCCCATCATGCGACTCTTACGCACCCTGATTATGGGCGCAACAATGCTGCTTCCTGGCCTCTTGCTGGGTTTCTTAGTCTGGTACATCGCAGGGCAACCGACCAGCGAACCCATTGAATCTCTGATTTGCAACGGCATTCCCCTTCTCTCCGTGACATCAGGATTGATCTTTGGCTGGGCAACCGGAGAAGCCTACTCGGTGAAGATGGAAGCAAAGTGAGGCGGTGTGATGGCAGAACGCATCGCACGAGCCCAATGGACCAACCTCGCAAAAACGTTCACTGAATTTTTTGACGGGCTTGGAGTTGTGAATGCGGATAAGGAACTGCTTTCCTTTCACAGCCATTCACATCACGTACAAACTGGTTTTTCGATCCATTCAAATGGATTGGTCAACGCATCCATGCCGCTTCATGGTTTGCAATCGAAGTTCGAAGAATTTGAGTTTCATCCTACCAGTCATCTCATCATTTGTCACGCTGAAGCATCAACCTACACCTACAAAGTACCCGATGTCCTGCTCACAAACAGGAGGCAACGCTCATGAAACGCGCTGACAAGGCCATCCGTATTGTGGCAATGCTTGAGGAACTGTACCCTGAAACGCCGGTCCCTCTTGACCACACCAACACCTTTGAATTGCTTGTGGCCGTTTTGATGAGTGCACAAACGACCGACCTCAAAGTCAATGAAGTGACACCCGCATTGTTCGCAAAAGCCAACACTCCTGCACAGATGGCCAAACTCCCCGTTCAAACAATTCTCGAAGACATACGCCAAGTGGGCTTGGCACCGACCAAGGCGAAAAACATCCGTCGACTCTCTGAATTGCTCGTTGAACGCCACGACGGAGTGATTCCTGACTCATTTGAAGCGCTCGAGGCATTGCCCGGTGTTGGCCACAAGACCGCAGGTGTTGTGCTTGCACAGGCCTTTGGCATACCAGCCTTCCCGATTGACACCCACATCCACCGATTAGCTGCAAGATGGGGGCTATCGAACGGAACGACAGTTGAACGAACAGAGCGTGATTTGAAAGCGATATTCCCCAAAGCGTTATGGAACAAATTACACTTGCAAATTATTTTCTTCGGGCGTGAGTATTGCCCCGCCCGCAACCATGATCTGACGCAATGTCCGATCTGTTCGTGGACGGCAACAAAAAAGCGAATTGCTCAGGAAGCAAAACGATAATCAGACCAGGTTGAGGCTTCGTGCTGCAAGGTTGGTCACAACAAGAATTCCCAAAATCATCGAGGTCACCCTCAATGCGGTGTGCTCATGAGTGCCAGAATGGGCCTCACGAAGCAAAGCATAGCCAATCAGACCCAAGCCAATCGTTTGGAGCATTGTACCGATGGAAGTGACCACTCGGTCGAGGTCGTTGTATCCATCCACATCTGAGAGGTATTCCGAAATGTCTTCCAACGTTGCTTCATCACCCAGTGCATCAGGAGGACCCCACATGGTGACGACCTCTGAAAATAGAGTTGCAGCGAGAATAAGGATGATTCCAATCATCAACCAGCGCTCAAAGGAATAGGAAATTTTGGCCTTGTCGAAGCCTTGTGGCGGTTGATACGGCGACACAGGTGGAGGAGCGGTTTGAGCGGCGGTTCCGGGCGGAGGAGGTATGGCTTGCATGCTTAGGCATCGTGATTCATGTTATTGTCCTTCGCTTGAAGAACATCAAACTCCAAAGATTCCTGAAGCACTTTCAAGGACCACAGAAGTCAGGAATGAGGTGATTCCAGCAACCCAAAGCAATTGAATGGCTTGTCCAAGGGCCGTGATTTTTCCACCACCACGTAACCGGTTTGAAATCAATGAAACTGCTGCTACTTGGAACAACACCAAAATCGACACGATAATCTTGAACATGCGAATGTTCTCCCCGACTGCGGATGCATCTTCCATAATTGGTAAAGCCAGATCTGAGCCAAAGCGAGAGAGGGCTGAAACATCGGTATCAACGAATCCTTCTGCAACACCTGCAATTGAATCTCCTAGTTTCAAGACAATGGCAATGGTCACGTTGAGGCTGGTTACCGTTGCAATCAGTAAACCAAGCGCCACGCCGCGCATTGTGTTGGCAGACAGTGCACGGCGCCGGCGTAGGGAAAGTAAGTTTCCTACGGAACGAGAAACCATCTCTGCGGTTCCTGCTGGTTGGCCAGACGATTGTGACCCTTCGATGTAAATTCGTGTGTATCGAGAAATGACTGCAGAGTTTGTGTCTGCGGTAAAATAATCCCAAGCACGATCCGAGTTAATCCGGGTCGAGAGTCGCTTTTCCAAGCGGTCGATGGAATCATCGAGGACACCAAAGTCAATGCCACGAAGGGCTTTGATGGTGGCCGAAGGCTCGGCAGAACGCGCTTGTGCAGTGCCTCCAAGAGCACGGATAAAATCTGGATAAGTTTCATCTCGGCGCAGAACAGCACTTTCTTCTCGGCCAACCATAAATGCTGGAATAAGCATAGGGGAAAGTGGGGCAGCAAAAAGAAGTAAGCCGTACCGATCCCATTGGCTGCTGACCTCTTGCCAAGAAGCTAGGATGATAATTACGGTGGTGGCGAGGAGAAGAATCGAAAGGAGCGAGGCACCAATGAGGGCCCTGAGAAAATTAATTCGAAACGGAGTGTCCATTTCGTCGCGTGCGAAGGTCGGGTCTTCTGGGATGGTCGAATTGAACGCATAAACTCCTCCAACTTGGATTACTGTAAACAACAAACCCGCTAACAAAAGGAACCGCAGACGACTCGCCACTTCGATTGGAAGATCACCTGCAGATCCAACTTCGAACAGCACCAAGTGAATTCCAGCGATCACAAGGCCAAACAATCCAGCAGAAACAAGAGACACATAGATTTCCTTCATGGTGTCTACAGATTCAAGACGCGTGTCGTACAAAGTCGTGTACTGTTCTGCAATTGTTTCCTGTTCGGAACGCATGAACTCATCGATTGGTTGGCCTGCTTCAATGGAAAACGCCATTCTGTCGAGGAAATCAGCCCACAATGGAGACGGACTTTGTTGGGCAACGATTCGTGAAGCTTCTGGAAGCGACGTGTGCCACTTGTCAACAAGGGTTTCAATTCGCTGAACTTCACTGGCCAACTCGCCATAATCCCTCATTTGTTTGAGGATGTCGAAAATAGACTGGGCACCCACTTCACCCAAGGAGAGAATGCCCATTCGAGTGATGAACATGTGCATTTCTTTCTCAATCAACGCTGCTGAGCGTTGAACATCGAGAAGGGGAAAAGCAATTGCTGCACCACCTGCAAGAGTGGGAAGCAACAAAAGAAGGAAGATCCCTGCGAAGCCGGAAAACAAGGCCCCTTCCGAAATACCACCCGTGAGGAGAATGATGACAACTGCGGAGAACAAACCTGCAAAAGCCGCACCACCTACAAAGTATGCAAGGAAATTCAAAATGGGCATTTCAAGACGCCGTAAAGCGATTTGCCACATCGACATTCGCTGCATCCATCATCCCTCACTCGTGATTGATGCCCTTCCATGAATCGACGGCACGGTCGAAGTGTTCCCAGCCGCTGTTGTAATAGATTCCAAGCAAATCAAACACGTCATCGTAATGGGTAAGGTCTCGATCAACCATTCTCTGGAGCGCTTCTGCCCTCTTGAGCATTTCATCGTAAATATCACGCTTATTTGCAAAACCTGCCATTGCAGCAATTTTGTTTTCAAGCAAATGGCTCTGAAACATTCCGCGGAAGTAGTGTTTGTCCTTCACAGGATCCCATTCGAACATACCACGGGTCAACACACCGTCACTGTGTTTGTTGTATCCAATCACTTCGTCAATCCCTGTAACACGACGGGCGATTCCTCCCCCAGGTGCTTCGACGACCTCTTGGAAAATAGCGAAATTTAAGTTATCGAAGAAACGGATTGGAACATTGATTGGGTCACCGGTAAACCGTTGAATCATCTTCACAATTGACGATGCGTGGAACGTCGCAATGACCGGGTGGCCCGTCTGCATTGCCTGGAACGCTGTCGCTCCTTCAACACCACGAATTTCACCAATAATGATGTACCGTGGTCGGCTACGCAGTGCTGCCTTGAGCAAATCGAACATTTCCACGCGGGATTCTTCGTTCTTTGATGAACGGGTCACGAGGCGCTGCCAAATCTTGTGGCGCACCTTGACTTCAGGCGTGTCTTCTGCCGAGTAAATCTTGACATTGTGGTCAATAAAAGGGAGAATAGCGTTGAGGGTTGTGGTTTTACCAGATGCAGTTTCCCCGGACACAAGAACCGACATACCGTATTCAAGGCAAATCCAGATGTAGGCTGCGACCTGGGAAGAAATGGTGCCCCAAGCAATGAGTTGTGTGATGGAAATTGTTTCTTCAGCAAACTTACGAATCGTGAATGATGGTCCTAACATGGACACGTCATCGGAGAAAATGATGTTGATACGAGAGCCATCGAGCAATGCGCCATCAATGATTGGTTTGTTGTCCGAAACAGGACGCCCAATACGCTCAGACATTGCTCTGAGGAAACGGGAAAGAATTTCTCGGTCCCTAAAGCGAATGTTGGATGTGACCATGCCAAACACTTTGTGATCCATGTGGACGTGTTTCAGGCCAATTGAGTGAATATCTTCCAGCATCTCATCAGAAAGAAGGGGTTCAAGCGGTCCGTTTCGAATGAGGTCACGAATCACGATGTACTCCAAGCGTGTGCGTTGCTCTTGATTGACAACCAGGCGCCGATCTTCTAGCCCCAGCATTTCCCAAAGACGCCCTTGGCGCCGAGGTGCGACACCAATTTCTGTATCGAGAACGGTGTAACGAGCAACCATCTGACGGAGGATGTTTTCAAACTCATTATCTGTTGTAAATGAGGGAGCAGCTGGTGCTTCTTGGAGGAGGGTTTCAGTTAATTCTCTACGAATGTTTTCTTCCTCTTCTGTGAGTTGAGGCTCAAGACCAAACCACAAAATTTGGCCACCACCCTCTTCATCGGCAGGAGGTTCGTAAATGTGAATGAAAATAGGTTCTTTGGCAAGGTAAATGAGGTTAAGGGGACGTTCTTTTTTGGCATCCCTGTCAAGTTCGCCATAGTAGATCGGACGAGAGCCGTAGCGAGCCTCAAAATCACGAACCCAGTCTGCGACGTGCTGGTGGGCTGCCATGACCCCGTTGAGGTCACCTTTTGCGAATGGAGGATCATCGGACATTCATGGTACCTCCTTCAGCTGACCGCCGTAATGTCGACGATGAAGCCCATGCTCGGCTCAACACGCCATCCAACCGAGGTTTGAACAGGGCCTGCTGCCCTCAAAAACCTCGTAACCACGATGTTTCTCTTAATTTCTCCACCGATCATTGCGGTGGTGAGATCAAGAACAATTTCTGCCGATGCACGCAAGGTGTGCATCATTTTGTGGTCCATTTCTTCAGGGTCAACGCACAACATGAGCGAGCGACCATCGGCACATATGCGACGAAGTCGCTGCATCATGGTAAAACGTTGAGATTCGTCGAGCGAATCAGGCATCAGTGAACTCGCTGCATCGATAATCACGACGTCTGCGAGAGCGATTGCCTCTGATTCAAGCAGTTCGTTAAGTCCGACATCCGGTAGGGCTTCTGCAATAGTTCCAAAGCGAGAGAAGACCATCAGTTGGCCTTCCCGAATGGCATCTGTGATACCGTAACCAATGGATTCCATTTGCTCAATCCATCCGCGAGTCGTGAGTTCAGTTGTGATAACGAGTACTTTCACACCGTTTTCGACCATACCATAGGCAAGTCGTTGTGAGATGAGTGATTTACCGCCACCCACGCCTCCTTGGAGGACATACAGGGAACGGTTTGGTAACCGCAATCCCATGGAATCGCCCAAGGAGTCTGTTTCCAGATCGAAAGGAAAACCGTCTTCTATCGGCTTGTGAGCCGTTAGGAATGGATCCTCCTTCAAGAGAGCCTCACCTCGACATTCATTGATGCACTTGATGACATACCACCCACAACTTCTGAGGTGGCAATAGCGTAGAGGTTCACATCTTCGCCAGACGCAAACGGTGTGGTGCCGTATGAGGTATCTTCAATCACGATTTCTGCGAGTTCATTTGGATCCCAAGTGGTTCCAGTGATTGTGGCGGAGACGCTTGTTGGCGCTTCGCCGTTCACGAGAACAGAGACAACCTGCTCATCGAGTGGATGGACTCCAGTGTTTTGCAGGTAGAAGGTGATGCTTGGCGTTGTTCCTGTGGTGTCAACATCAACCATCATTGGGTCGCCGGCAAAATCCAAGCCAAGTTCACCCGTGAAGGTGATGCCTTGCTGGGTTTTTTGCGCAGCCCTCGCCATCGCCGACCACTCTGTGATCAGCAGTGCACTTACAGAACTTGAAATCAACAAGCCCGTGATGAGCATGATGAAGGTTGATGCGCCACCGTCTGCCATAGCCAGTCCTCAGAGCGTAGTACCCACTGTTGTACCGCCATAGGTGAAGGCGAGGCGGGCATGGTTTGTCGGCGATAATTCCCAACGCAAGTCAAGTGTTTCCCCAGAATACCAATACCCGCTGGACAAGCCAATCGGGTTCGATGCTGAGAGAGTTTGCGGATCTGTTCCATCGAGGAACAGCCAAACATCCTCCGTAGGGAGGGTCACTGCACCATCGTTGGTGAGTACGGCAAAGACGTATGTCTTCATCACAGGCGTAAGTGTTGCAGAAAGTGTAGGTGTTTGAGCGGGTGTTCCAAAAGAGATGACAGGAGTGGATGTCGAACAATCGCCGGTGCTGGTGATGGACACGGCGTCGATGACTCCATTGCTGTCAACTGTGAAACTTGCGCTAAACCCTGTACACGAGGACGCAACAAGGGTCCCGTTGACGTAATCTGTTCCTCCGCTCGTGATGGTGATGTCTTCAAGGGCGAAAAGCCAGATGTCACTCGAATCAACGGTGAAGCTCGGTAGAGGCTCAGCAGCGGCTTCAATCGAATCCATTGAGGATTCAAACTGATTTCCAATCGTTTGAACGGCCATGGAAAACACGACCAATAACGACACCCCAATAATGAGGCCACCAATACCCACCGAGCCAGCCATTTCAGGCTCCACCTCGGAGAGAACTCACACTTCGCCAGGAACTGACGAGTGATGAGAACGTTAGCAAATCCTTGTGCGGCAGATGATCATCAAGCGCAGCCTCGGCTTCACCGGGTGCTGCAAGTTGAACAATTGCCAAAACAGACCGACCTTCTTCGTCGTTCAGCATACCAGAAGACATGGCCTTCTGAGTGAAACTGACTGCCGCCATACCCGACATGTTGTCGAGCAAGAGGGCAGAAACTGTCGGTGCACCCACGCTGTTACCAGCAGTGGTCGCACCATGCGATGGAGCGTGCAAGAATGGATTTGCAGCGAGAGCTTGCGCTTCGTACAATTCCACCAAGGGCGCTTCATCGACTTCCTTCAGTCGGTCGTTGCCTGTGACGGAGATCACTTCTCCGCTTGCGGTGACAATCATGTCTCCATCAAGCGCAGTTGGGTCTTCACCGTCTTCGGATGCCTCGCCTTCTGCTGCGGGTGCTTCAGAGGTCGTTTCTAGACGAACTTCGACATTCCGGAGCACATCCTCGACCATGTCGAGGCGGCTGCTGATCATGCGTTCAAGTCCAGAGGTGTCGACTGTGGCGTTCACAGGAGAGGCAGGTGCTGGAGCGAGGCTTGCTGCGACGCTGGGCACACTGCCGATGCTGTTGAGGCGTGCTTTTGTAGGACCTGGAGAGATGGTCCACGCATCTTCCTCACCGAGTTCACCCTCTTCAGGGAGAGGGACCTGCTCAATGGCGATGTTTGCCATTATTTTGAGTCGATCTTCGGTGAGAGCTGCGTCTTCATCAATGTCCTCATTTGCACTGTTGCCAAATGGCCATGCCATGATAATTCCTCCTCTAAGGGTGCGCAATGTTGCGCATGGCCCTTAGATGAACATCAGACAATTCGGCTTCCGGCGTCACTGCTGTCGATGGTTAGGGTTTCGTAGGTTGTGCCACCCTTTCCGACGTGAATGAACAATTGTGCCGATGCGATTGGGTTTCCGCCGCTTTGAGCGTCGGGGCTGCAATCAGCTCCGCCCTCGTTTCCATCGATGGTCATAATGAACCCAGTTGAAGGAGCCATTGTGGCTACTCCAAAGGTACCAGTGGTCATTGGAGCAACGTCGCTAGCGAGAAGTTCACCTTCTGCAACACCGTTTGGACAGAACACCTGGTAAGAGATGGTCGTGGTGGTTGTCGCTTCGCTGCCAGGAGCCAAGCGGACGTAGAGGAGGTAATCCTCTCCAGCAGCGTTGGTGTCAACGTAAATTGAGTTGATCATAACTTTACCAGCCATGTTGTCAGCGGTGTCTTCACCGGTCTTCTGAGCGTTTTGTTGGAGTTGTTCAGCGGTTTGAATAATCACTGCTGCTGCAACTGCTGCAACAAGGATAAGCGCGATGAACACAATCATTGCACCAATACCGATCGCTGCAACTGTGTCGTTTTGTGGATCTTCATTGTTGATGGACTTCATACAATCACCTCGCCTGCTGCGATGTTACCACCGTAGTTGAGCAATTCGTAGGTGAATCCACCCTTTCCGGATTGAATCATCAATGAATGGTCTTGATTTGCTGTTGGTACGCAGGTGGCAAGGCCGCCAGCGGCTGTGATTTCCATTGTGTAGGTTGTACCTGGATTGAGGGCGCCGCCAACAAGAGCACCGCCGCCAACTTCCGCTGCGGCACCGAAGGTTCCGTAGTCAGTACCACTTGGGGTACCGCTGCACATGATCGACCATGCCACAGTGCTTGCTGTAACAGAGTCAGATCCCGGTGCGAGTTCGAATGTGATGTAGACCTGGTTTGCACCAGCGCCGGTAATCACTGCACCCTTGATGTTCACCTTGGAGGACAACAAGTCAGTTGTTTCTTCGCCAGTGGACTGGGCGTTTTGTTGCAATTGTTCTGCAGTCTGAATAATGACCGCTGCTGCAACCGCCGCAACAAGAATCAGGGCAATGAAGACAATCATTGCACCAATACCAATTGCAGCGAGGTTATCGCTGTTTTCGTTCGTATTTTCTTTCATATTTTTCACCATTTTTTTGTTTTTTTTGTATCCCCCACGTAGGGTGGAATTGGAGTGGTTCAGGCGTTGCCTCCCGAACCGATTTTGATGCGCAGAGGCATGCGAATAAGAGCGACTTCGTCTGGTGCGAGACGATTGATGAAGGGGACCTTAGGTGTTGTAAAACCGGGTGGTATCCACGGCGACAACACGATGTCTTGGAGGGGTTCCATCGAGCGGTTTTGCGCACGAATAGTGGCTGTGATTTCACCTGTACGCATTTCGTATGAAGTTGCAATAGCGAGTTTTCTTGACAACGGAATTTCATCCGCCCCATACCTTCGGTTTGCTTTGACTTCAAACCGCAACGGTAGGTTTCCGCCAGGTGCAATGATTGGAAGGTCAACCGAAGAAGGAACGCAAGTCCAGCCCTCTGGTACAGGAGGAGCGAGTCGCATGTTTGGCATGGCTACTGGGCCATCGTTGATGATCCGCACGATCAACACGCCTTCATCGCCACCAGCAGGCCATCGAGTGTCAAGACCGAGCCAGAAGTGGCGGAATAAGAAGGGGTTGAGTGTGGATGTGTTGCCGCCAATCAGGTCATCGACAAGGTGTTCGACTTCGCCTGCAGCGATGGCCACATCACCAATTTCTGCAGCACCGGTTGCAGATCTCAAACGCAGGAGGATGGTTTCTACTTCCGATTCGTTGATTTTTTTCTCACTCAAGAGTCGGTGAAGCATAGCGATGTTTCGGCGCAAATGAAGAACATCTTCCTCAAGCAGTGCAAGTGATTGTTCGGCTTTCTTGACCGATTTGCGGGCCTTTCGGAGGTTGTGCGTGTGGAGGAATTGTTTTGCGTCTGCGATGTCAACTTCGGTTCCGGCTAACGAATTGCCCTCGTCTTGTATGACGCCAAAGACAAGCGATTCGAGTTCTCTCGATGCAGAAATCAAGCGGTCTGCCGAATCTTTGCTTGCTGCGATAGCAGCCCGCGCTTCCTCGACTTCACCCTCGGACATCTCACTGGTTGTCGCCACCGATTCATCCAATTCCGCATTAGGAACCTCGAATCCTGCATCGACTTCGTCAAGCAGCATATCTGGGTCGTCGATGACATCAATATCTTGCTTAGACATCGTCGTTCACCTCCTCTGTTGGAGCCTCACCGGAAACGATGGAGCCAACGGTTGCAGTAGCGGAAAGTTCTCCAAAGATTTCGTCCAAATCTAAGCCATCGTTAGCCAGTTCGTTGAACAGGCGCGCCGGGTCGCCAAGGTCGCGCTCGATGCGAGTGGCCTTGACCTCGATGTCCGTCAAGCGACCATAGAGATTACCGTAAGCACGGTCAGCGCGGAGGATGATCATCCAAACGCCAAGCATGACAATGGTGACATAAACGACCAGGGAAACAAGGTTGTTTTGGTCGTTGTAGATTTGTGGAGGTAGGCCGAGGACAACCACCAAGAATCCCAACACCGGCACGGCGAGAATGACGCTGAGTTGTCTTCTGCTGTCACGCAGAGCATCGAAGTGATCCGCATAAAGCGTGGAAACACCACGGCGGGCTCTTTGGTAATCTTCGTGAATCAGTTTGAACTCTTCAGCGCTGGCCCAACTCATTCGCCAAATCCAAAGGGCTGCGAGCAGAAGCACGGAAAGCCCCCAGAATGGAACGTCAAGGACGTGGAACGCGAAGCCGAAGCCAAGCACACCCGAGTAGACCGATAGAAGGCGGAATTTCTCATTTTGACCTGTTAAGCGCAAAAGAATGAACGATGTGAGGAAACAAATGATGAGTGCGATGAAGCTGGTCGATACACCTGGTGATGACGATTCGACATCAAGTTCAATGGTGCGAACGTCATTGCCTACAACGTTCTTTGCCATGTACACGGCATCGACGGTTGCGGTGCAGGTTGAAGATTTGGATTGAATCCACCAATCGATGGCATTCGGTTGGATGACCCATGTAAGTTCTACCGATTGGCCCGGTCCAAGCAGACCAATCATTGGTCCACCACTCGGGTTTGTTGGGATATTGAGAATCACTGCGTCAGAGCATACAAGCGCCACATCGATACCGATTGCTGATGCTGTACCAGCGTTGAGCACGGTAAGCGTAAGGTCGTATTCTTCACCCTCAGCAAGACTCACCTCATCCATTGCTTCGACCAGCGGATCTGCAAAGACATCCAAGGCAAAACTGAAGGTTTCTGGAACGAAATTCGTGTAACCGGCGTTCTCCGTAGGATGGTACAAACGGAATTCTAAGTCCCATCCATCTCCAGAGAGGATGTTTGGACGAACGGGGGTTTGGACTCGGATCTTAATCGGGTCGGTTGTGTCCCACGCACTGCGTTCTGGCAGAGAGATTCTGGCCGCCTCGCCTTGGGTACCAGTGGCACAAGAAGAGGACTCAAGCGGCAAAGTGATTTCCGTGTTGTTGGCATCTGGGAGGATGACTGTGAATGACCATGGGTAGTCTGCTTCGTTCAGGTTCAAAGAACTGAAGTCCAGCATGCGGGTAGCGCCGCACAATTCAAGCTCATAAGCAGCGCTCAATGCTTGGCCGTTTGGAATGTGAGAATACGTCAGGTCGATGTCCAATGGTGGGTCACCGACTTCCGGGCGAAGCACAATTTCGCCAGTGCTGAAGAACCGAGACATCTTGAGTTGAGTTGCGAACGAGGCGTTTCCTTCGACCAGCGCATCGCTTGGCTGGTAGTAGATTTTGAAGTCTGCAGTTGTCGACAAATCGGGTTCGAAATTCAGAGCCTCGACGCTAAAGATATGAGTCACAGGGACACCAATTGGCAATAAAAGCGTGGTTGGAGCGTCTGAAACCATTGCCCAATCCGTCGATTGGATGGTCAGACCGGGTGCATGAATGACGTAACCGACTTCAACCTCAACATCTCGGTTTCCAGTGTTGAGCAACGACACTTCCCATGTTCGTGTGCCTTGGCGATAAAATTCCATCTCTGTAGGCCAGTCTTCTGCTTCCAAGGTGAACAGCGCACCAACCCTCAGTTGAATCACTATGCTTGTTTTGAAAGCGGAGGAATCGGCATCGTACACTGAGATCGTCAAGTTGTGCACTGAACCGTCGAGCAACGTGGTTTCGCCACCGAGGCTTGGAACGCTCACAACAACCTGCCCTGCAATGGTTTGGTTGATCGACAAGGTCATGCCGATTTCACTGACATCGGTTGACCATTCTCCTTCAACAGTAGGCTTGACCACCACTGACTCCTGAAGGTTGCCAATGTTGGTCACATTGAACTCGACCATGGTCATTTCACCAGGTGTGACAGCAACGACCTGAGGGCCTTCGACTTGAATGTCCGAACTCTTGGTGATGTTGGCTGTAATGTTTGCAGACATGTTGACGACGCCGCTTGAATCTTCGACCCAAACGGTGGTGACGTAGTTTTGATCAGCACTGGCAGTGGAGGAAGGTGTAGCCCTCACCTTGATGATGTCCTCGTAATTGGGAGCGATTAACATCGATGGATTCGAATCAAGTTCGAACATGACGTCGCCTGCTTCGCTGTTGTCAAGCCAGACATAGAAGGTCGTTGGAGCGTTTCCAGTGTTTGTGATCTTGATGGTCTTGAATTCGCCCACATCCGTAGGTGCCAGAGATAGAGTTTGGGTCAGCGGGAAAAGAGTACCATTGCGGATTTCACCAACTCGAATCGGCAGAATGTGTTCGGTGATGATCTCGCCTGTGTCTCGGTGTTCAACCGTAAGGGTGAGTGGGATAATCGAATTTGCTGGAACAAAGGGGTCGGTTGTGATCAGCAACTCAACAATAGTTTTGTGAGCACCTCCGACATCTGGGTGGTCAGCAACATCCGCAGAGAGGTTATCGATTGTGTCAGTGGTCCCATTGAATTCAACAGTCCAGTCGCTTGGTACATCTGCCACTCGCAATCGGTAAGATGTGAGGTCGTTTCCGGTGTTTGCCAGTTGGAAGGCCACAGGAGTTTGGACACCGACCATCACATCGACCGGTCCGTCTTCTAGAATATCCGCACCGTAGACGGTTGGAATGATGATCGATAAGTTTCGTGTGACTGACGTGGCGCCAACGCCGCTACCAGTGTGCACGCCACCGAGGAAGGGCGTCACAGTCACTGAGAGGGTGAGCGTACCTGCCAAGGGATAGTCATCATCGGGACCTTGAATGGCGAGGATTGCCGGTTGCGTATCGCCCGGGCGCAGTCCGGTCAAACTTGGTGGAGAAACTGAGGCGGACCAACGTTCGGCTTCGGTGAAACCGCCAGTGTTTGCTGCTAGGAAAGAAATGCTCGACACCACAACTTCAGCGGAGAGTGTTTCATCAATGTTGGAAAACAAATTGTGTCGGACTTCGACATCAAGCGACAAGATGTCTTCGAGGCCTTGACCGTTTCTTGCTGCAATTACATCTTCTGCGGTCAAGGTCATTTCCTCAACAGGCAAACCTGGGTCCACCACAATCGTTGGAAGGACTTCGATGTTGGAGGAGTTTTGAACTGGGAGGCCGCCACCATTTGCCTGAACCTGCAACCAAACTTGGAGCGGTTGGCCTGCCAGATTGAATTCGCCAGGATCCAACGGGCTCTTGATTGGTGGAACCTTGATGTCGATTGGAACTTGAATGGTTTGGGAACGATTGATGTACATCGAAACTTCCTCGCATGGCTGACCTTGGAGGTCCAACACCCAGTTCACTGCAGCCACGGAGAGGCCACAATCAAAGGTGAATTCTCCGCCTACGTTCCCCTCATTGGTGATGTTGGCCATCACCGAGGCTGAAACGCCTGGTTTGAGCATGGTCGTGGTGCTTGGCATTTCGATTGATGCAAGGTAGGACTCGCCAGCTTGGACCACAGCGGTTGTCACCAGAGTGTATCCGTCTTGAAGCGACAGAAGAGTGAGTGTGATGGAGGTCGCATTGGTCCTGTTTTCGTCCACTGGAACCGTCACGGCAATGGCGATGGAGGTCGTTGCGCCAGGGGCAATCGTGGGAGTGGATGTGGTGACAAGTGAGGTGTCGGCCCAACTTCGACTGACGGGCGAAGCGCTGATCGATTGTATGCGATAGGAATCCATCAAGCCACCTGTGTTCTTCAGAAGGAACGTGAGGGTTCCCGTTTGACCCGGTTCGATGGAGCGGTCGCCCAGCGAAGACAAGGAGGCTGTATAGTTGGAGAATCGTGCCGTGAATGAATCAACAGTTTCGTTGTAATTCCACATTGTACCGTTGTAGGTCACCGTGAAGGTCATCTCCCAAAGGCCACTAAAGGTGGAAGAATCGAACGAGTAGGTCAAATTCTCAACACCCGAGGCGGAAAACAGGGAGCCTGCTTGAAGCGTCTGGGTGTTCGACCAGAACGTGAAGGAAGTGGAGGGGTCGTTCGAATCGGTCACGGTTATATTCATCACTGCTGAAATTGTTTTCACCCCAGCATTTCGAACCGAGACATTGAATGTTTTCATGGTGCGAGTGATACCAACTTCTGTTTCGCCAGGTGAAATGTCCGGGAGGTTGTCATCGGTTGTGATCCCGCTGTGGTTGTTTTTGACATCGAAATCCTTGCGTTGTTCATTGTTGCCCGGGTTGCTGTCACCTGCGCCAGAGACACGGGCAAAGAGCGTTTGAGCGTCCCCGGTGGTGGCTGTCCAAGGAATAACGATTGGATTGGAAGTGGTGAGCGCAGGAATGGACCCCAGGGCGATGGTGGTCACGATGTACTCGCCGGATGTAGGCGAGCCTTTGTGAACGAGTTGCAGGGACGCACTTCCGCTCAAATCGCCTGTGTTTCGAACAACAACTCGCACATCATGTTCTGCTGGTTCGAGATAAATTCCAACCCCGCGGTCAATCGATCCTGCTCCGCTAAAGGTCAGGAGGGTGACACCAAAGTCAGGTGCAGCCCTGCCCGAAGTTTGAGCGCCACTGCTCCCAATCAGGGGAGTGGCCATTGGGACCAAGAAGAGGATGACCAACGCCAAAGCAAGCTTCGTCGTTGAGGAGCGGTGTTCACGCAGAGGCTTCCCCTCCCGGTTTGTCAAAGCGGTCAATGGTGACTCGCTTGCCTTGTGACTTCCACTGCAACAGCAATTGGTGGAGGAGGCGATCATGCTCTTGCTCTGAAATCCCTAATCGACGTCGCTCCTCCCAAAGAAGCAGTTGTTCAGTGCGTGTGAGCAAGGCGTCGCGAAGATAGAGTTCGAGGGTGCGCCGGTAAGCGTCACGGTCTGAAATCGCATAGACAATGGTGTCCCCGGGCAACTGATCGGCACGGTGTTGAATCAAGTTGCCCAGTGTGAGAGCCTCATCGTACGACACGTTTCTTTTGTCCAAATCAGTTTGAATCGAGCTGGCTATGGCCTGAAGATCAAACTTGGTCGTCACACGCTGTATGCGCTTGAAGTACCGACGAGAACGTCGAGACATACGCGATGCGACCATACCGCTTCGTTTACCTGCCGGTTATTGAAAGAATCGGTCACCATTATAGGTTTTACCACATCTGAGTCGACATCTATGCATTTCGCATAAAAGGCATACTGAGGTCAATTTAAACCCAAAAAGGCTCGCGAAACAGGGTCAAATACCTCCGAATTGGAAAAAGCAACCCTTCATGATGTACCAGCGGTTGCATACACCATGAACGAAGCCATTTCACACACTGTTGGGTCAGAGTCCCCAAGGTTCTCTGTGCAAGACTCTGCTGGCCACCAACACGACCTTGAAGCCTACATGGCCGAGGGAAAAACGGTCATTCTTTACTTCTACCCGAGAGATTCAACCCCCGGATGCACCACCCAAGCCTGCGATTTCCGCGACTCAATGGAACGCCTCGTCCACGAAGGCTATGTTGTCCTTGGAGTTTCAAAAGACTCTGCGGCTTCCCACGAGAAATTCATTCAGAAGCAAGACCTCAATTTCCCGCTCCTGCTTGATTCCGAAGGTGTGCTCCATGAGGCCTTTGGAACTTGGCGAATGAAGAAGAATTACGGAAGAGAATACATGGGGTGCGCCCGATCAACGTTTGTGATTGGCCCGGAGGGATGCTTCGAATGGCTCCGATACAACGTCAAAGCCAAAGGACACGTACCTATGTTGATGCGTGAACTCGGTATGACCGAATGAGCGTGGAGCCATGAACGAAAGAATCGACGTTGGCGCAGAAAGCGTTGCGTGGAGCCCTTG